>Ga0316204_10001029_pt1 | contig 84056 bp, 71 predicted proteins | sample 6monrhotite_MG_2_FD_205661 | JGI IMG/M metagenome (GOLD analysis project Ga0316204, IMG submission 205661) | Microbial mat bacterial communities from mineral coupon in-situ incubated in ocean water Damariscotta River, Maine, United States -... | ecosystem: Environmental > Aquatic > Marine >... | reverse complement strand
ATACCCATCCCACCTCAAGATGCCGGTTTCAGTGTTCAGCTAGGAAATTTGAACGAGGCGCAACTCGAAGGGAATGACTAGTCCTTTCCAAGAGTTGTAACACGGTGCAAGTTTTCTAGCTGAACACTGAAACCGGCATCTTGAGGTGGGATGGGTATATAAAGGTTGCTAGAAAGTTAGATTCTTTAACCAAGTTTATTGTGAATTAATGTTGATATGCTTTAAACTGATTGCATGTATGACAATAAAATCCAATAGGGAAATATGTCACCATTTCAAGAACTACTCGCTTGTCCCCGGTGTGATGCGAAACCACTGATCCAAATGACTGATAGCTTGAGCTGTAAGTCTTGCAAAAATGAGTTTCCTTTACTAGATGGCATTCCTTTTCTATTTCCCGAACCATCTTCTTCATTAGGTCAATGGCGTGAGCGATTACATCGCGTGATCGTTCAATATGAACGTGACGCGGAAGCGATTCAAGAAGAGTTAAAGCAACCAAAACTATTGGAACCAACGAGACAACGCTTAGAACATTTAGCGAAAAGTTATACCGAGCAGGTAGAAAAATTAAGAGAAGTGCTCTCGCCAATAGATATTACGGAAATGAGAGCGAACTTTGAAACTTATATGGCGGTACAAACTCGTTTACCGCAGAGGCAAGGGTTAACCACATATTATGCCAATATGCATCGAGATTGGTGCTGGGGAGAAGAGGAAAATCAGCTAGCAGCTCAACAAGTTATTTCAGCTATAGGTGATGAAACGCCAGCTAAAATACTTGTATTAGGTTCGGGAGGCAGTCGACTCGCTTATGATATACATCAACAATGTAAGCCAGAAATGACAGTCGCACTAGATATAAATCCGCTATTACTCTTGTCGGCTAAGAGAATCATGGAAGGAGAAAAGGTAGAACTTTTTGAATTCCCTATAGCGGCTAAAAATATAAATCAGCAGGCTGTTCTTCGTGAATTATGTGCGCCAGGAATAGTAAATGATGGATTTCATTTTATTCTTGGTGATGCCTTGCATGCGCCTTTCGCTCCGGGCGCGTTTGATCTTGTTATAACACCTTGGTTGCTCGACATTATTCCTGAAGATTTACGCAGCTTCGTCCCAAGGATAAACAGATTACTTTCTATGGGAGGGCGGTGGATAAATTTTGGTTCGCTATCCTTTGTACAAGAAAAATTTAGTGCTTGCTATAATCTAGAAGAAGTCGCTTTGATTGCGTCGGAATCAGGTTTTCAGCAATTTGCCTCTAGTGAGGTGGAAATGCCTTATATGCAATCACCCTTGAGTCGTCATGGTCGAGTTGAGAGTGTGATAACAACTTCATCGCGCAAGCACAAAAAAGCAGCCAAGCCAAAGCGACACACTATGTTACCAGATTGGATAGTGAAGGGCGTTAAGCCTGTTCCGTTGCTAAAATTATTTCAAACCCAATCTATGGCGACACGGATCCATGCATTTATTATGGGGTTGGTAGACGGAAATCGATCAGTAAAGGATATGGCTATGATTTTGGAGCAGCAGAGACTTATGCCTAAGGAAGAGGCTGAGCCAGCGATCCGTTCTTTCTTAACCAAAATGTATGAAGAAAATTTACGCCCACCAAATTTTTGATAAATGTACCACTGGTTTTTTATCCATTCTTCTACAGTTGAAAGTTCTACTACTTTTGGATAATGCGCTTTCCACTTCGGCTATTTCAAGCCTGTGATCTGATACTTTGATTAAGTCATCCATTCGCCCAGTGACCCATAGATAACAGTTTTCGTAGCACTTAGCTGCGTCACCGGTAGAATAATAGCCGAAGATTTGAGAGAACGTAATTATCAAAGAAACGCTTTTGAACATCGTAAGCGCCTTTTATTTGTCAGCACTAACCGTGAGTATTTTATGAAAAAAGCATGATTTGAAACTTTTTGTATACAATTTGGAACGTGTTGGAAAATATTTGCCCTCAAATATAGCTAATATCTAAACACCATTAGAAAAAATTCTATCCTTACTAAATAAATAATGAGAGATTGCAGATGAAGAAAATATTAACCTTGTTAACATTATTGTCGATACCAATGATTTGTAGTGCTGAATGGCTTGGTGGAAGAACGCCTTCTGCTACCTACGGTGCAAAATTTATAGAATTTGGTATAGATAGTCCTCCAGCCGATAAGACATGTAGTTTTTTTGGTCGTCATATGCGCTTTGATGCAACGACACCGGAAGGTAAGAATATATTTACAATGTTGATGACGGCAATCGCTACCAATAGAACGATCGATATCTGGTACGTGCCTAGCGATAAGCCGGGAACTGATCATACTACTGGTTGTAGAGGGTCAAGTATCGCAACGGTTACAGCGATAGGGTTAAAATAATTTACTTTTGTGAGTCCGATTTTTTAATTGTATAAAAAAATAAGAAAAATAAGAAAAACAAGAAAAAATAAGAGGAAAAAATAAGAGGACGCCCATAACTTTGATATCGTTGATTTTTGATTGAAAACCTCACTTTCGATTGATTTAGTTAAACAGTTTTTCAGTCAATTGAAATTTATTTGGATGAAATGATAGTAATTAGCTAGAAATGTTAGATTCTAGACAAGCCAATACCTCAGAGTGCCTGATTTGGTTTGTTAAAAGTTGACCTAGGCTGGATTTAAGTAAAAATCCGCTGATTGAGGGTAAGGCCTTTAATAAACTTCCTATCAATTCGCTCAATATAATGAGTTAAGGCAACCGTTGAACCGATTGCTGTTAGTTGTGACAAATCATCTTTTCTATTCATTAATTCTAGAAACCCCTCACGGTCAATATTGAGTCGCTGTAAAATAGGGGCTTCATCTGGCTCGATATAGCCTCGCTTACCTTGTAAGATAGCTCGGCCTAAGGTATCCACTAACTGACAATAATCCGTTAACGAAAAAGCGATACTGTTAGGGTGTTCTTGATTAGGATTAGACGATAATTTAATTAAACGAACGGGAATCTCTTTTATCCCGCTATCTTGATTAATCCGCTGTTGAATCGAAGTGTAATCAGAAGACTCAGGTGTTTCAGCCATCTTCGCTCGAATAGGATTTAAATCCACATAACTCATGGCGGTAAGAACGGCAGCTTCATCTAATAGAGCTTGGGACTTGAAACGTCCTTCCCAAAATCGTCCTTTACAATTATCTTCTTTATTGGCTTTACGAGCTAAGTATTCATTTAAAAATCGCATTAACCAAGAGATATCCATTAAACGATTTCGCCACTCACCAATAATCGCTTGAGCGGCGGAATTAACGCCTTCAAGAGTAGGATTCTTTTGATATTGAATCACTACCTCAGGTAAATGACATAATCGTTTCCAACGACAAATGACTTCCGATTCAGACCAATTAAGGGCTTTCTCTTTATCCACTCGCAGAACCAAATGATAGTGATTAATTATGTCCATGGATGGACGGTATGCAGATTTTGCAGGAGCAAAAATCTGTCATAATGGCATAGCTGGCGACATCAATCACAAAGATATCACAAAGAAACCCTAAACGGTCAATGACCCATTGACGTCTGTGTTCGAAATTCTTTCCTGAGAATTTATCTTCCCCGCAGAGAAAAGCCCGACGTACGCAACGGCAGATACAATGATAGTAGGGCGTTGCTTCTAAATCGATAATCGAATCCCGAGCGCGCGTCATAGTTAAAATCCTTTTTTGATGACAAGAACGCCATTATCCAATCAAACCAAGGAGAGAGGAATCCGTCAAAGCCTTTTTATTGTGTGAGAGATTGGCTATTGTGGCTGTGGGATAACTTCTGGGTGTCCCAAGGTTGCTTCTGGGTGTCCCAAGGTTGCCGCCAAGGTTGCCAAGGTTGTATAAAACTCTATATGAAGACAAAAAATATAAAAAATGATCAATTTGGAACTTTTTGAATACAATTTGGAATTTTCTGAAAACAGTTATTTTGCAAATTGAAGTAATATTTAGTTTTAAATAAAGTATTCGGCAGGAAAAATATGAAAATAAAATTAATCTTATGCGTGATTATGTTATTCATTTCGGCAAAAAGCTTTGCTCAATTTGGCCCACAAAAAATGGTAGATCACGTAACGGTGAACCGAATCTTTCAAGGTAATGACGTTGTATATGTGACATTTAGTGGTGCAACATTAGAAGGTTGCGCGAATAATGGTGGCTATTTAGGTCCATCCTGGGCTACAGCAAACGGAGGTGAAGTGTATGATTCCGCTACAAATAGAATGCTTTCAATGCTACTTTCAGCAAAGGTGCAAAAAGGCAAAATGGAAGTTAGGTACGGGGTGAATTCTACTGGAACAGGTTGGAATAATTGTGTGATAAATGCAATCTATCTGCATTAAGTCTTAAGCTTAGTTTATTAAACTCAAAGTTTCTGATCATACAAAAATCTAGACTACTTATTAAGTAAATTAAAGTTCTATAACTAATAGAGAATAACTAAACATAGAGGTTTGGTTCGATATTTCTGTTTTGGAACTTTTGGTATAGATTTTGGAACGCCCTGGAAAAAGTCATATTGTGAATTAGAATAATATGTTTCTCGAAATGGTGTGCATCTATAGACAACTGATAGCATGTTTAGATCAAAATTGATTTTGACTCCACTGAATAGAAACTTCAAACATTACAAAAATTTAACATTTAGGAGAAAATAAAATGAAAACTATATTGCTCGCATCGCTTTTGTGCGTGATAACCTTTTTACCACAAGCTAAGGCTGGCGTAGATCTTCGTTCAAAGGTTAGTCGTATTTGGCAAAGCAATGGAAATCTGCATATTAAAATGACCTCTACGAAGTTTGATGAGTATTGTAAACCTGGCTGGTTCGGTTTTAATCTTTTTATTCCTGTATCGGATAAAAACTATGCTTATTATTATGGATTGGTAACAGCTGCATTGACGAAAGATTTAGAACTCTATATTGCAAATATATCTGTATTTGATGGCTCTACCAGTTGTGACGTAACTCAAACTGGTTATGGTATGGTTTTATTAAAGCCATAATCGTATCTAAAACTTTAATAATAAGTTAATTAAATAGAGGAATAATTAAAATGAAACAAGTCATCATGTTTGCATTTTGTTTAATGTTATCAAGTACAGCATCAGCAAATCAATGGGTTTATGGGAAGGTTAAAATGCTTGAAGATTATGGAGCATTCCAAAATTCAAAATTTGAAGTGTTAATTACTTTAAAAGAAAAACGCTGGATTGGAGATAAGGAGGGAAAAACAAATTGTACTCATAGATTTAAAATTAAAGTTGGTCAACAAGGTATTACGGAAGATTCAAAAAATAGAATGTTTTCAATGATGTTAAGTGCTTATATTGCTGATAAAAATGTTGGATTGTATGTGGACGAAAATTCAGGGCCATATTGTTCAGTTGAGATTGGAAGAATTGGAGATGGATTCTGATTTATCATAAAAATAATTTGTACTTAAGTCGTTTGAAATAGTGTAAATATAAGGTTATTAAAATGAAAATAATAATAAAGACAATGCTAGTTATCGTATCTTTTGGCTCTGGGTACGCTTCTTCTGCATCTTTATGGGCGAATGTGAGTGAAATTACAGATTTAAGGGCATTTACCGAACAAGTGGAGAATCATGTAATTGTTCCTCAATTTTCGAACCCCCATAAATGCGCACAATCAGGTGTCGCTACCATATTACAAAACGATTCAAATAATTGAAAGATGGTGCATGCAATAGTTTTAAGTGGAATCGTGTCGGGAAAGCAGGTTCAACTTAGAGTGAATGGATGTACCCAGGCGGGTTATCCAATAGTCGATGGTGCGAAAATCATAAAATAATTTTTATCAATATTTGCTATTCAAGAGTATAGCGGTTTAATGATCCTGAACTTCATTAAACCACTACGCTGTCGACATTGGCAATGACAAAGATTGTAACTTCTCTCACAATTATATTAGAGTTCATAGAGTTCATAGAGTTCATAGAGTTCATAGAGTTCATAGAGTTCATAGAGTTCATAGAGTTTATTTACGGCTAACTGGGCAGTTTCAGTCTCTCTAGTTTCATCGTTTGAGAATGCCGCCTAAATATCTTTGTTACAGCGTTAATTGAATCTAAGTGAAAGTTAGTGCTGAGAGAGTTTTTTCTATGTAGCGAACTCAATTAATTAAAAGAGCCGAGCTAGCATATTTAATTTCATATAATCCCTATAAGTTTGATTTCAAATAACAAGGTTGGAGTTTTAAGGAGCGAAATTTAACAAAATATTCATTTTGGAATTTTTTGTATAGATTTTGGAACGTATTGGAAAATCTTATTTATTATATTTCGATAAGATTATAGAAACTCTGTGGATTTTTTATATTAAGAGTTACCTTTGGATATATTAAAATCGAAAGTAAGCAATAATACGTGCCAGTGAACTAAAACTGGCTTTTTTTAAAACATTGTTAGAACACCAATGAATATAGGAAAATTTATGAGAATCATTCTATTAACACTCGTGCTAAGTACTTTTGCCTCTAGTGCAAAAGCTGCGTGGATATATACGACTGGAAAAATAACGTCTGTACAGGCTTATATAAAAACTGATACCGTCCTAGTTAAGCTGGATGTTAGTGGAACGCCCGTTCCTGAATGTAGTAATACCAGAACCTTCGCTATAGATGGTGATGTTGTTGCTGACAGAAGAAAACAAATGTTATCTCTTCTTCTGGCGGCTAAAGCTACTGAGCAAAGTGTAAGCATTGCATACAATGACTCAAATGGTTGTGTTGCTTGGGACTCTAGACAAAACGTATTTAGAAGTATAACGAGAGTTTCTCACTAAATACTGCAGTGCTCGAGTCATTTTGAGCACTACCCCTTTTTTTGGGGGGCGACCTCCACTTTCTTTGTTTCACTGACTACATCTCTCTTTTCTAAAGCCCATACATTTTCATCAATTACTTCTTTTCTCCAGACGCTCACAATTTTCTAAAAGGTTAAATATCAAATTATAAATTTATTATTTACTTAAAATTTGCCGTTTAAGGACTCGATAATGGAAAAAAGCGTCAAAAATAAGCAGTTTGGAATTTTTCGTATACATTTTGGAATGTTTTGGAAAAGCCAACTAACCAAATTTATGTAGAATCATTGCCATATTTTAGGGTACAAGATTAATCAAAGGAGTTGCTTTTGGATACGTTGAAATTGATAGCCAGTATTTTTCTTGCTGGATTAGTAATGTTTACAATTGTTTATATTGGCGTGACTTCTCAAAATCGAGAAGGTTCATTAATCGGCGATGATGTTTTTAGTGCCGATGAGAAAGTTGATGGTGTCGCTGATAAAAATCATCCGTTAGAAAAATCTAATTTATCTCATTTGAAAAGTCATCCTCAAGGCATTTCAACCCATATTAAACAAACACCTGTTGCTGAACCGCCCAATGAAAAGTTCCTCGCGATTCAGCAAGAGCATCCAGATGTTTTTTATGATGCAGGGCCTTCGGCTGAATCCAATATAGAAGTGGGTGAGCCCATTTGGCCGGTGACTCAAAAAGATATTGCCAACCTTGATAAACGATTTGAGAAAAATTTACAGGAAATCGAGCGAATACGAGCAGAGATGGTGGGCGTTGATATCTACTAACTCAATTATTATCGGCGCAAATAACGATTAAAAGAATTTAAAAATAAGAACATTAAAGCGAGAATATTATGATCACTAAACTAATGAGTCATTTATCCAATCAATCAGTAAAAACAAAGCTAGCTCAGTTGTTAACGGGTTTGCTGTTTTCTTTTTCAATGAGTGTTCAATCAGCCACTTTGGTTGGAACTACTAAGGGAGAATTATCGGTTGATCAAGGGGTCGCTAATTTTACCGTGCCAATTAAAGTGCCTGCGGGCGTGGCAGGTATGACGCCGAATATTTCGCTTAATTATGCCAGTAATGCCGGTAATGGACTGATGGGAATAGGGTGGAGTGTCGGTGGATTATCCTCTATTACTCGTTGCCCATCAAACCTTTCGCAAGATGGAAAGATTCGCGGAGTTCGTTATGACGCTGAAGATAAGCTTTGTTTGGATGGGCAACGATTGATTGTGGTTGGTGGTGTTTATGGAACAGCTTCTACTGAATATCGAACTGAGACGGATACCTTTAGTAAGATTACTTCTCATGGCTGGAATGGAACCGGGCCAGATTGGTTTGAGGTTCAAAGCAAAGGTGGGCAAACAGTCCAATTTGGTAATAGTGAAAGTTCTCGTCAATATGATAGTGGAAACACCGTTGTTCATACGTGGGCAGTGAATGAGTTTAAAGATACTGCCGGTAATGTCATCGAAGTTATTTACGATCGAGTTGATGGTGAATATTTGCCATGGACGATTAGTTATGCGGGTGATTTAACTGCATCCAATAAGAATAAAGTGGTTTTTAACTATCAAGAGCGCACTGATACATCCCGGATGTTTCAGGCTGGTCAGTTATTAATAATGAAACATCGCCTGAAAGATGTCAGAGTTGAAATTAATGGCAGTCTTTATAAATCTTATGAAGTTGACTACAAGCCTGAAACCGATACCGAAACAGGTTCTTTAGATCAAAGCTTAGTTGCTTCAGTGACCGAATGCGCCTTTGGTGGTGATTGTTTTCCTGCATTTGATTTTGGTTGGATCGCAGCGAACGTAGAAGAAGGCTCAGAGCAGTTTGTTTTCGGCGGGAGCGTTTCTACTGAGCCAGAGTACGATAGTTCAAGCGTTGATGTATCCCGCACAATGCTTGGCGATTTTGATGGGGATGAGCGGACGGATTTTTATGTTGCGGGAGGGGATATTAGTTTAAGTGATGGATATTTTCATGCTTATTTGAGATTTGAATCATCAGAGGGCCCCGGCTTTGATGTTGGTTCTAGCGATAGTGACGTTTCTCTTAACACTTCTAGAATAAAGATGGGTGATTTTAATGGGGATCGGTTGACGGACTTTTATCATATAAATGGTAAAGATGGTTTTGAAGAGCGAGATAAAATTCATCTTTCTAATGCCGATGGTAGTTATACCATTGTTAATGGATTATTGAGCTATGTTGGTAGGGGGGTTCAGGGAAGTAATAATAGAGTTAATAATGAAATTGCAGCAAAAGATATTTCACGAATAAAATTTGGCGATTTTGATGGTGATGGGCGAACCGACATCTATTATGTCCGTGGAGAGTTTGGCGGAGAGACAGATGGTATCTATTTGTCTAATGGTAACGGAACCTTCCGATTTATTGATGGTATAACTCCTCCAGACGACAGCGCTTTTTATAATTCTACTTTAAATGTTGACCGAACTCAGTTCGCAGATTTTGACGGCGATGGGATGACGGATATTTATTTCATTAGAGGGTGGAATGGAGAGCTTCAAGATCTCATCTATTTATCGAATGGTGACGGCACCTATCGCGTTGTTGACGGGATTAATGTTCCTGTAGGAAATAATAAAGCGAATGCTAAAGTCGATTTCTCAAGGATAAAGTTTGGTGACTTTAATGGTGATGGAAAAACCGATATTTATCAGGTAAAGGGTCGGAACAACACCTCTAGTAATGACACTATTCATCTATCCAAGGGTGATGGTAGCTATGAGTCTATTGGTGCGCTTAGTACTTACAAAGGTAGTTCTTTAGATCAAATAAAACGTGATATAGCCCGAATAATGATTGCGGATTTTAATGGTGATGGTAAATCTGATATCTATTATGTGACTGGCTCTAGCTCAAGTGAGGAGACCGATAAAATATACCTTTCCTATGGTGATGGTCGTTTTGAAAGTGTGGATGGCGCTAACACTGCTATTTCATCAAATGCGGTAACCGCCTTGACAGATATTTCAAGAATTAAACCTGGAGATTTTAATGGCGATGGCCTGTTAGATATATTTTATCTGAAAAAGGATGTTACAGATACTTTGTGGTTAAATCGTGACAGGCAACCTCGAATTTATGATTTTACTAACGGTTTGAATGTTAAAACAATCTTAGGGTATAGTCACTTGAGGGATATTGTCCACCCAAGCAGTACTCAACTCAATATAGCGAGTGTTTATCCGTTTGTTGATTTTGCTGGCTCTCAATTAGTCGTTCGTCATGAAAGTCATGATGGCGGGAGTGGGCCTCGAATTAGCATTCATCATAGATATGGTAATGCGACAGTTCACGCTCGAGGGCGAGGTCATCAAGGTTTTAGTTGGGTGGAAAGTCATAATATGGCAACTAAACGAATCGTTAGAATCCAACGCGGATATGACGATCGCTATGATGATGCGTTCCCCTTTACTTCGTCGTTTGTTCAGTCAACGGAATATATTGATACACGCGATCTTCCGCCTTTTGCGATAAGTACTCCGCCTGAAACTGCGCTTTCTCCCGTTAGCGATTCTTTTACATGGACTAATTACGTTTCGAATCAAGCAGGCGTTTATGCGGCACGAATTGACAACTCGGTCGAGCAAATGTTTGATGATAATGGTGAGTTGTTAAAAACCATTACCACCGAGCATTTAGATTATGATGATTATGGTAATGTGGGTGAAACCGCCGTGGTGACTGATGGCGGCGGTAAACGTTTTCAAAACATTACTCGAAACCAATATTATAACGATACCGGTAACTGGATTTTAGGTCGCTTATCCAGCTCAGAAGTGACTCACATTGATGAAAATGATGAAGTCATTAGTAAAAACTCGGAGTTTCAATATCGTGCGGATACTGGTTGGCTCAGTCAGGAAATTATCAATCCCGGTACGCCGCTGGCACTCACAAAAGATTATCTCTATGATGCGTTTGGTAACCAAATTCAAGTCACATCAAGCGGCGCGACCAATGCGGATGGTACGGGATGGCAAGAGCGGATTGCTGCACGCGTTTATGATTCCAATGGTCGCTATCTGGAAGAAAAATACAATACCAAAGGACTTCTAGAATCATTTGAATATCTTGAGCGCTGTGGAGTGCCAGAGGTTCATACTGATTGGAACGGTCTAAAAACTACGTGGGAATACAATAACGCTTGCCAAAAGACCAAAGAAATCAGACCAGATGGCACGACGACTGAATGGTTTGTCGAGTGGGCGAATGAGCCAACTTTGCCCGATGCGACAATCTTGAGCCGAGTGACTAAAACGGGTCAACCAGACGAGTTGGTTTATACCAATAAATTTGGTAAAACGATCCGAACGGTCAAAATCGGTTTTGATGGTCAGCGTATCTTGCAAGATGTTCAATACGATGGCCTAGCGCGTCAAACCCATAATAGCCTGCCTTATTTTGACGGCAACAGTATTTTTTGGGTTGAAACCAGTTTTGATGATTTTGGTCGGATTAAGGAGATAAATACGCCCGCACCCCATTCAACCAATGCCACGATTGTCACTAGTTATGAATATGATGACTTTAATATTACTGAAACGCTGGCTGATGGCACCAGAAAGACATCAATTAAAAATGTCATTGACCAAGTGGAACGTATTGAGGAAGAAGAAGGCGCTTGGATTGAATATGACTACAATCCGGTCGGTGCGTTGATTGAAACCAATGCCAATGGGATTATCACCACCTTAGAATATGATGAGTATGGTCATAAGTCCAAAATGATTGACCCGAGTATGGGGACATGGACTTATGGTTACAACGCCTTCGGTGAAATGAAATGGCAGACGGATGCCAAAGGTCAAACCGTCACCATGGATTATGATGTGATGGGACGAATGGTTAGCCGGACAGAAGTCGAAGGCGTGACCAATTGGGTTTATGATATTGGCAATAAAGCTCAGGGTAAACTCTATGAAGTCAACTCGCCCGGCGGTTATAAGGAAGTCTATAGCTATGATGATTTAGGTCGCCCTGAGTATAAAACCGTGACCGCAGGGGTTGAAGGAACCTTTGTTGTCAGAACCGAATATGACACAATTTTCCCCAATCGTGTGAAAGCGGTGACTTACCCCAGTGGTTTACGTTTGACCAATGTCTATAACGACCTCGGTTTCTTGGAAAGTGTTCAGGGGATTACTGCTCAAGGCAATGTGAAATTCTGGGAAGTCAAAGATTCTGATGCATCAGGGCGACTAACCGAAGCGCTTTATGGCAATGGTTTAACCACCACCTATAACTATGATACAGGCAGTGGACTACTTGACCGAATCACCACTAGTTCAGCGACTGCCGGTGATATCCGCAATCTCGAATATCGTTACGACAATATGTATAACGTGGAGTGGCGAAAAGACCATCATCAAGACCGTCAAGAAGACTTTGTTTATGATGACCTGCAGCGTTTAACAAAATCCACTACCACGGGAACCTTCAATAGCTCAGCTTACAATCATGTCACTGACTTTGCTTATGATACAAAAGGTAACATGACCTATAACTCGGATGTGGGAAGTTATACCTATGGTAACACCGCTCGAAGTACAGGATTAGCCGGACCATTTGCGATGCTCAGTGCCGGTAGTTCAATGACCGGTTATACCTATGATGCCAATGGTAATGCAAAAACCTCGAACGGACGAACTATCACTTGGAACTCTTATAACAAACCGATTGCCTTTGTCAAAGACGGCAAGACCACTCAGTTTTCTTATGGAGCGAACCGTTCGCGTTATTTAAAAGTCAATGATACCACTCGAACGGTTTATATTGGTAAATCCTATGAGCGAGTCACCAGCGGTAATGAAATAAAGCATAAAAACTTTATTTATGCGGGCGGTAAAGTGGTGGCTATTCATGAAACCAGCACTAAGGCAAATGTTGCTCAACCAGAAAAAACCAACTATCTGCATACTGATAATTTAGGTTCAACCGATACCATCACTAATTCAGCGGGTGTGGTGGTTGAGCGAATGGGTTATGCCGCCTTTGGTGAGAGACGACTGAGTGATTGGCGGGTGGCTTCCACATCAATCATTCCGGAATTCACTAATCGGGGTTATACCGGTCATGAGCATATTGATGAGGTGGGTCTGATCCACATGAATGGTCGGGTGTATGACCCTAAGGCTGGCCGCTTTTTAAGTGCTGACCTGCATGTTCAAGATGGCAAGAGTAGTCAAAGCTATAACCGTTATAGCTATGTGATGAATAACCCGATGAAATACACTGATCCCAGTGGATTCTTTTGGAAGAAGGTAAAAAAAGCATTCAAAAAAGCAATCAAAAAAGTCTTTAAGGCGACCATGTATATAACCGGGCTGGACGCCGCTTACAACTATGTAAAAAAGAACCCATGGGCGCAGACAGTATTAATGGTAGCGGCGGGTGCAACTGGGCAGGTCTGGTTATCGGCTGTGGCGAGTGCTGCATTTAGTAAGATGAATGGAGGCTCTTGGGGTGATGCGCTAAAAGCGGGAGCCATGGTGCTGGCGACTGCTGGTTTAGCTTCTGAAGTAGCTGCTGTAGCGAAGGGAGCTAAAATGGGGTTGGCGGCCAGCGCCGCACTCCACGGTGTCTCTCAGGGTGCTTTTGCAGAGGCGACTGGGGGGGATTTCCGCTCATCTTTTGTGGGTGGTTTTGCTGGGCATTATGTTAGTGGTTCAATGCAAGCTACCAATGATGGCTCGTGGATGGACATCAACGGTAATCCTAATCCAGGAGCTATCGCGGGGCGAACGGCTGTGGCAGCTGTTGCTGGAGGTACTGCCTCTTATTTAGGAGGTGGTAAGTTTAAAAATGGGGCTGTCACTGCCGCATTTGTTCATATGTATAATGCTGAGGCAATCGATCCGTTCGAGGCAATTGACTGGTTATCAGAACGCTGTAGCAGTCCTTGCGAAAATCCCTATGATGTTGGACCGACAGTCACCGGAGGTGGTACGGCAGAGGAGTTTGAAAATGCTCGTCAAAACTACAGACAATATCAACGAGAACAATTGCATGAAATGACCGTTGGGGGAGAATTGAGTTACGCGGAAAAAGCGGCGGTTTTTATTGTTGATCAGGTAGGGAAAGGTCTTCTAGGTGGTCGATTACCGAATCCTATGAAAGACTTAAATCTGCCCCCGGGCACTTCGCCGGGTCCCATTTTTGACCCAAGTAGACCCGAAACCAATTATGGTAGGGGAATTGAGTTACAGTAATTAAGAAATGCCGATATTTGCCGGTGCGATAGAAGAAACTAACTATACATGGAACATTAAATTGGGTTTTAAATTTTAACGAAACGGTTTTGTGCAATATTAAGTTTACAAACCGCTAAATAGGAACATAAATTATGAATAAAACAATGAAAAACTATAAAAAGATAAAGCTTCTTTTTCTATCGATTATTTGTTTAGTATTTATCGGACAGGTTAATGCCACGACAAAAGTTACCATTGGTAGCATTTATAGCCAGTATGAAAAGTTAGCTCCGTTGCCGGTAAAAATCGAAGCACGAAACCAATCGGATATCGTTGGTATTCAACTGGAAATTCAAGGTTATTTCTACTCTATGTGGGGCTGGGAGTATGGCGCAGCGTATAAACAACAAGCAGGCTTCACTAGTGAAACCTTTTTCAATTCTAGCAATCAATCCGATATTATTTTTGTTGATTTTGCCCCACTCCGTTCGTCTAAAGGGGATATAAGCGTGTACAATTTTGATATCACGGGAGTTCGGTTAATTAAAAGCGATGGAAGCGACCTAAAAGAGTCAGAATTTTTAGTGGTTGATGGAGTTGTTGACTTTTCAACCAGTGATCCGGACTTCGATAATGATGGAGTCACCAATTTTGATGAGAATAATCTCGGAATGGATATTTACTCAGCCGACAGCGACGGTGATGGAATCCCCGATAGTTTTGAATACGCTCACGCGAATTTAGATCCAACAGTCAATGATGCCGGCGGTGACATTGATGGTGATGGCCTATCCAATCTTGAAGAATATTTAGCGGGTTATGATATGACTGTTGCTGATACCGACCTTGACGGAATGGATGACGGTGATGAGTTAGCTATTGGCCGAGATCCATTAGTTAATGAACCTGCGATTTTAGTGGTAGTTAATGGTTTGCTTTTGGGTTAACTATTATTTAAATAATATTAATGGTTTAATTCTATACATTATATTTGGAGAAAAAATGAGAAATAAAGTTTATAAAATATTGGGGTTACTCTTTGGTCTTTTTTGGGGAACATCGGTTTTGGCGGGTGTATGTGTCCAACAGCATAACAATATTGGTTTAATGGGGCTCGATAATCCCAACGGTGCAGTTTATGCGAGTCTTTTAAACCATGATGGAAAATGTGGTTGTAATATTGTTCGATTTACTACGTCAAACACTAAAACAGACAAAGCTTTGGCAATCTTATTGGCAGCTAAAACATCAAAACAAAAAGTTAGAGTGGACTTTTTAAATGAAGGTGATTGTAATTCTGGGTATAGAGTATATTTGCAGTAAGTTATAGTTAAATTCGAGATGTATAAAAGAGGCATTTAGCCAGTTTTTATAAGATAAAACTAACTAAATGTTTTGTTATATTAGCAAGCAGATATCATTGTCCGATGAGCGGGCATATAATTAGACTAAGTGAATAACCTATTAGTAATTTAAGGTTGCAATGGCTCCATGAAAATGGTAAAAATCTTTATCGAAGAACAAAAAATATTTGCAAGTCTTTGCTTTATTAAGAATATATAGAACATAAAAATTCATGAAGTTGTATTCAATAAGTTACAAATTTTGTCTTAGTATTATTTCAATTTTAATTGGCCTTTTTGGCCACTTAACACTCAGTGCTAAAGGTTTTGATTGGAGTCAATCTGGAAAGCCTATTTCAGAGCACTTTGATACAACTGAAATTAGTGACAATCCTCAAAACTTCGCTATCAAACAAGACGATAAAGGTTTTATTTATGTTGGAAATGGAGCCGGAATATTAGTATACGATGGTGTTCGTTGGGATAAAATTAGCTATGGTAATCATCCTTTTCGTAATTTTGATTTTTCTGACGATGGAAAAATATATACTGGAACAACTGGGGAGATTGGTTTTTTTCGTTCGGATATTGAAGGAAAATGGCGGTTCACATCTTTATCAAGTGGATTAAAAGGGTTGCCCCATATCTCAGGAGTTTATAAAGTATTAGTTGATGGCTCAAACGTTTACTTCACGACCGGAACTCATTTCTTTTATTACAACCCTAAAGATGGATTAAAATGGTTATCTCAAGAAATAGCTATATTGGATCTCGTAGTTGAAGATGATAAATTACTTATATCAACTATAGGAAAGAAACTTTATCGTTTTGATCTCCAGACGCTTGATTTGGAATTGTTAGTAGAGGAGATATTTATTAACAGTTTTAAAACTTTAGATGATGATAATATTATAGCGAGCTCATTTAAAAGTTTATTATATCGAGATCGGACTAATAGCAGTGATAACAGCATCTATTTTGTTCCATTTGTTACTGAAATTGACGAGTGGTTATCGGATAAGGTGATTATTGATATTGTTCAACTATCTAATAAAACCTTGGCTATTGGAACTCTTCAAAATGGTGTTGCATTATTATCAGAAAATGGAAAGTTACTTCGATTATTTAATCACAACCATGGTCTTGATAATAACAATATTTCTTCTCTTTTGGTTGATCGTGAAAACAGTTTGTGGATTTCTTCGTATGCCAACGGTGTAACACGCGCTGAATTGAATTCTCCCGTAAGTATATTCCAGAGCAATACTCAACATTTATTAAGTAATACTACAACTACATTCAGAGAAAGAACGTTTCTTGGTGCGGTAGATGGAATATTTGAGCTCGAGCCCGTTTTATCTCCCAGTGAACAGGCTGAGTTTAAGAAACTCGATATAAATGTGGAAGGTGTATTATCATTTTTGACCGATGAGAATGAATTGCTCTTCGGACATTTTGACGGTATTGGTATACTTAAATATGATAACCCTGTTGGTTATAAAGCGGAGATGTTGCACGATGGTTCCTTAGGAAAAGGACACGACGTTGGTCAAATTATTCGTTCAAAAAAACGTCCTGACTTTGCCTATGCGACTAGCAGAGATGGATTGATAGAACTTAAAAAAAATAACGGAAAATGGAAGTCGAATGGTTTATTACCCAAAATAAAGGATAGCTTGTATTCAATTAAAGAGGATCAAAAGGGAAATCTCTGGCTCGGCACACAGAATGGATTTTATTATCATATAGAGCAGCTTGATCGATGGCCAGAGGTTAAAATTAAGAAAATTGGTGAGCCTCAATCCCAACCTCCCTCGGTAGCCTCATTGTTTTCACTAGGGTCACATACACTGTTTGATAATAGAGTTGATGGTCATCTTAGTTCGCTTTCTGGTGAAGGGGAAAATTTGACCAAAACGCCTTTGATTGATTGGACTAAATACAAGGTTAATAGTATTGAATTTCTACTTGAAGATAGCAATGGTTTGGGTTGGTTCATTACTCAGAAAAATGAAATTGATAGATCGCGTTTTGGATTATTAGAGCTGAATAAAAACAAACATTATAATATCAATTATTCCTACCTTGACCATTTAAACTTTCAATTTGTAACTGGCATTAATGAAACAGATTTCGGAATTTTATGGATAAATAATAAAGATAAAATTATTAGGTTTGATACTTCGATAAAGAAAAATGATACTACACTCTTCAAACCTATTTTAAGTAAGATAGAACAAATAGGTTCAAGTCAAACTTTATACTGTAATAATGGTTTTGAAGATAGTGATGACAAAATATTGCTTCAGCCAGAACAGAATGCACTTAGATTTTTTTATTCCTCGACAAACTTCGCGCATGCTAATACTGTTGAGTATAGAACTCGTATGCGTGGGTATGAACATGAATGGTCGAAATGGACGAACAAAACAAGTTTAGAAGTAGCTAATTTGGAACCTGGAACACATAAGCTAGATTTGCAATATAGAATAAATCCTAACTTATTATCTCCTATTTTAAGTGTTGAATTGGAACGGCTACCGTTTTGGTATGAGGCTTGGTGGGGGCATTTATTAATGCTAATAACTTTGCTTAGTTTGATTCTTTTTTTTGGAGTATTATTTGCAATATCACGAAATAAAAAACTTGCACGACATGCTAAATTACTAAAACGACAGGTCTATCAAAGAACTCAAACGATCCAACAGCAGTATGATCAATTAAAAGAAATGGATGAAGCAAAATCACGTTTTTTTGCAAATATTTCTCATGAATTTAGAACTCCGCTTTCTTTAATCATTGGACCGCTAAAGGCCGTTCTATCTGCTCGTAAAACCACCGATGTTCAAAATAGGTATCATATAAAAGTAGCTTTGAAAAATTGCCAGCATATGATGGATCTGATAGGGCAAGTTCTAGATTTAAGTAAATTAGAAGAGAAGAATATGCCGGTTAAAGTAGTTAAGATTTATCTGGCTGCAAATCTGAGATATTGTATTCAAAGGTTTGAATCGCTCGCCAAAGAAAAAAACATTACATTTAAGATGGTAGGTTTTGATAGCGATTTAAATATATATATTGATTCAGACCATTTTGAGAAAATTATTGTTAATTTAATTTGTAACGCGATTAAATATAGTCCAACTAATAGTGATATTGAAGTTGGAATTAAAGCGGGGGGACAAGCGGCTATAGTTTGGGTTAAAGATTTTGGATTTGGAATTGCGGAAGAAGAACTACCCCATATTTTTGATCGTTTTTATCAAGGAAAAATGTCATCCCAAGTTACTCATCCAGGTACAGGGATTGGACTAGGATTAGTCAAAGAATTAGTTGAGCTTCATCAGGCTAAAATCCAAGTGAAAAGCTCTGTTGGCGAAGGTTCTTGTTTTACTGTCGAATTTAAATTAAAAAACCAACATTTCAACCCACTTGTTGTTAATCAATATGAATGTGAGGTAGCCTCCCCAAATATTGAAATTGAACCACCTGATGAATTGCTTGACTCTGAAAATGATGAGGAATCGAGGTCTAGTAGGCAAAATGCTCTAAGAACGATACTTATTATCGATGACAACGATGAATTGCGCCAATTTATGCATAGCATTTTAATAAATCAATATTTAATATTAGAAGCAAATAATGGAGTTAGCGGTTTTGAGTTGGCGATAAAAGAGCAGCCGGATGTGATTATTTCAGATGTAATGATGCCGGAAATGGATGGCTTTCAGTTAGCAGAAAAACTCAAATCAACATTGGAAACTGATTATATTCCTCTCATCCTATTGACCGCCAAATCAAGGAAAGTTGATACGGTGCACGGGTTGCAACAAGGAGCAGATGATTATTTAACGAAACCCTTTGATAGTTGTGAACTTGTTGCTCGCATAGAGGCTCAAATAGCCCGTACTAACCGAATGGCTAATCATATAATTGAGAAGTATAGATTGCAAAATAAAGGGTACAGCCCAGAAGTAAGTAATAGTTCTGTCGAGCTACCTTGTGTTGAGGATAAATTTCGTAAAGAATTAATATTGTTAATAGAACAGAGATTAGATGATCCTACCTTTGATATTGAACAAATGGTGAAGGCGATGCATGTGACAAGAAGTACGCTCTATCGCGAGATAAAGAAACGTTTTGATTGTACGCCGAAACAACTTTTAAAAACTAAAAGGTTAGAAATCGCGTTGCAAATGCTTAGAAATAATAACGGAACAATTAGTGAAGTAGCTTACGCCGTAGGGTTTCATAGCCTTTCTAATTTTAGTCGAGTTTTTAGTGAACATTACAAATTCCCGCCAACGCATTTTAAGGAAATCACAGCCTGATTTCTGATTTAAGGCGCGAAGCTTCCAAATCAGACTAAAGTAAGTTTCTAGAAAAATAAAGCTATCTATAGATGTTACCGATTCTTAATTAAATCTTCCACAACTGCAGGTTCAGCTAAAGTTGAAATGTCTCCAAGCTGGTCAAATTCATTGGCGGCTATTTTCCGTAAAATTCGACGCATAATTTTACCTGATCGAGTCTTAGGTAATCCTGGAGCCCATTGAATGGTTTCTGGTTTAGCAATTGCGCCAATTTCAGTTCCTACTAACTGACGAAGTTCTGCTCGAAGTTCCTCGGTTGGCTCTTCGCCTTTCATTAAGGTGACGTAAGCGTAGATTCCTTCACCCTTAATTTTATGAGGAAAGCCTACTACTGCAGCTTCGGCGACTTTTGGGTGAAGTACTAAGGCACTTTCGATTTCTGCTGTTCCAAGTCGATGACCAGAGACATTGAGTACATCATCCATTCTTCCCGTAATCCAAAGATAACCATCTTCGTCTCTTTTGGCACCATCACCGGTAAAATAATAACCGGGAAATTGGGAGAAATAGGTATCAAAGAAACGCTTTTGATCGCCATAAACACCGCGCATTTGTCCCGGCCAACTTTGTTTTATAGCAAGACTTCCTGATGCTTCACCAAAAAGTTCATTTCCATCGCTATCAAGTAGCAGGGGTTTGATACCAAAAAATGGTTTGCTTGCTGAGCCCGGCTTTAAATCATGAGCTCCGGGAAGAGGTGTTATTAATATGCCGCCTGTTTCAGTTTGCCACCAAGTATCGACTATCGGACAGCGACTTTCACCAACAATTTTGTAATACCATTCCCAAGCTTCTGGATTAATCGGTTCTCCAACGGTTCCTAGAAGTCTCAAACTTGACCGAGAAGTCTTTGTAACTGGTTCATTCCCCTGCGCCATTAGTGCTCTTAGAGCCGTTGGAGCAGTATAAAAAATGGAAACCTTATGTTCATCAACCACTTCCCAAAATCTCGAAACAGTGGGGTAGGTTGGCACGCCCTCAAAAACTAAGGTTGTTGCGCCGTTGGCGAGCGGACCATAAAAGATATAGGAATGACCGGTAATCCAACCTGCGTCGGCAGTACACCAATAAACATCGCCATCTTGATAATCAAAAACGTATTTGTGAGTGATGGCTGCGTATAAAAGATATCCGCCCGAAGTATGCAAAACACCTTTAGGCGTTCCAGTGGAGCCCGAGGTATATAAAATAAATAGCGGATCTTCAGCTTCCATGATCTCTGGTTCGCAAACCGCCTCTACTTTTTCACGCAGTTGCCAGTAGTCGACGTCTATTGCCTCGCTCCAAGGTACATCTGCTTTAGTATGACGAATAACAATAACAGAATGAACATTCTCGCAACCTGAGACGGCTGCATCAGTGTTTGCTTTGAGTGGGATTTTCTTACCGCCGCGCACCCCTTCATCAGCAGTAATGACCACTCGGCAATCCGAGTCCAAAATTCTAGTTTTTAATGCTTCTGGAGAAAAACCGCCAAACACCACAGAGTGAACTGCGCCAATACGAGCGCAAGCTAACATGGCATAACCCACTTCGGGAATCATCGGCATATAAATACAAACGCGGTCGCCTTTTTTAACGCCTCGTTGTTTTAAAATATTGGCAAATCGACAGACTTCGTCATGGAGTTCTTGATAACTGATATTCCTATGAGTACCGGGCTCATCGCCTTCAAAAATAATCGCTGTTTGGTCAGCTTTGTCTGCAAGGTGGCGATCAATACAATTGTAGGAAACATTTAACTTTGCACCCTCAAACCAACGAATTTTCGCTTGGTGGTAATCGACATCGCTAATGGTGTCCCAAGGCTTATACCAATCAATAAATTTTTTCGCTTGTTCTGCCCAATATTTGTCTGGGTTGTCTATGGATGATTGGTATTCGGCTTGGTAGCGCTCATTGGTTATGAGGGCTGAGTTAGAGAAAGTTGCGTTAACAGGATGAGTGATAACGTGAGCCATATTGATTCTCCTCTAGTTAGGTGAACATACCAAAAGTGTATGTCCTGGACCTATATCATTTATTAGTTCACTGACGGTTAACCCACTTTGCTCAATCATGGTTAAAAAATCAGCTTTTTCATAAAAGCGACTGTCACCATTTGCTAAAGCAGTAAAATACAGGGAAATCGCATTGAGGCTATAACTTGCAGCTTCGTAACGCTGTTGATCCCAAAGTAGTTCCATAATGTAGATTTTAGAATCAGGTTTCATTGCAGAACGAATTCTTTTCAAGATTGAGATGATTTGTTCTTTAGAAAAACAATCGAGAAATTGGCTCATCCAGTAGATATCAGCACCACTTGGAATTATTGCATTGAGGTCGAGTAAATCGATAGCTAAACCGCTAATTCTATCTGAATAACCAGCTGATTCAACATTCTTTTCAGCGCGCGAAATTTGTTGGGGAAGATCTAGGATTTTGATTTGAATTTCTTGGTTATAACGAACACATTCTAATGACCATTTCCCGGTATTCCCCCCAATATCATATAAAACCTTTGGGTTTTCCCTGAATATTAATGGGAGAGTAACGGGAAAAGCTTTGTCTGAATAATAATGGTCAAACTCGTGCCAAGCGGTTTTCGCTTTGGTTGGTAAAAAAGGTAGTCCCGGATATATCGTCGGCCAGTCACCTAAAACTTTAAGACCTTCAGGCTTACCATTTTTAATAGATTCGGTTAAGTGTGCCATTGCTTCATAACAAACATCTTGGGTAAAGGCCATATTAACTCGTGTCATCTCATCGTATAACATCATTTTGCCCATTTTTGCGATGATATAAGTATTGTCCTTACGGTAGACTAATCCAATAGAAAGCCCCATATCAAGTAGAACGCCAATACCGTATTCGGTGATGGCGTTTTGCTTAGCTATTTCAGAAATTTTAAGACCTTCTTTGCCCGCAGAATCCAAAACAGAGAGTATATTGAGTTCTTTGAGAGTCCATGCGGCTTGAAAAGCTACTGGAGAAAAAGCGAGTTTTTGAGATTCATTTAATGCTTCAAGTGCATTATATGGTTCGCTATTGTAGGGTTCAGTCACTCGTAATAACCTCAATGTTAAATTTATTCTTATCAAATGTTGATTTTTTATGAAAACATCATATTTGAGGAAATAGTTTAAGTAAAGTATTAAAGCTTTTAATTCAATAATTTAGAGAAGTAAATAGGTCATGATAAGTTGTATTGATTGTTAAAATGTGTGAGAATTTCGCGTTTGGATTCGCTCCGATATTATTTGGATGAAAAGTTAGTAGTAATGAAACTAAATTTTTCTATTGATTCATGGTCTGCATGGTCATCCGTGAGGGGTGGGGTTGAGTCATGGTCAAGCTCTAGAGCTTTTGAAATGACTGGGAGAGAGTTAACACTCCCAAATTTGTCTTTAATTCCAGCAATGAAACAACGTCGAATGAGTTTTTTAAGTAAAATGGCAGTTTCTACCGCTTTAGATTGCTTAGCAAGGTATAATGGAGAAAAACCTGAAGAATTATCGCCAAAGAGTGTTTTTGCGTCAAGTCATGGCGAGTTATCGCGAAGTATAAAAATAATAGAATCTATGGTTAGTTCTGGTGAAATATCGCCTACAGATTTCAGCCTTTCGGTTCACAATACTGCACTAGGACTATTTTCCATATTAACTCGTAATTGTGAAGCTGCCACCTCTATTGCCGCTGGAAACCTATCTTTTGGCTATGGTTTGTTAGAAGCATGTATGCAATTGGGTGAAGGTAAGCAAGATAAAGTATTACTCGTATACTTTGATGAACCTTTGCCAAAGATGCTTATTGAGTTTGAGCGAGAAAACCCCCAATCGATATGTATAGCATTATTGCTTTCTAAAGACACTGAATCGAAGCAAAAATTTTCATTTGCTAGTAACGTCAGTTCAAAAAATGGGGCCGTGGAAGCTTCGACTATAGATCTAGGCGAACGATTTTTAGACTTTTACTTGTCGGGAAAGGCTGAATTGAACATCCGATTAAAACCTAAATCAGAGAAATGTTGGCAATGGGTACGGCAGTGTTAAAAGCCATCAATTACATTTGGAGACTGGTTGCAACGGGTATTAGTTTTGCTATGTTTGGAATTGGAGGCTTAGTTTTAACGGTGTTTGTGTTTCCAATGATCAACTTGTTATACAAGGATATTGAGACCCGTAAACGCTATTCAAGGAAAATCATTCACAAGAGTTTTGGCATATTTATAGGTATGATGTCTTTTTTTAGAATGTTTGATTTTGATATATACAAGAATAAAGATAGGTTAATTGACACCCAAGGCAAGATTATCATTGCGAATCACCCTACACTTATTGACGTTGTAGTTTTGTTAGCTATTTTGCCTCATGCAGATTGTATTGTTAAACAGTCACTTTGGTCTAACCCTTTTTTAAATGGTGTTGTAACTGCTGCAGGTTATATAAAAAATACACAAGATACAGATGCATTATTAAAGGCTTGTAAGCAATCTCTTGATGATGGCTATGCTTTAGTCATTTTTCCAGAGGGTACAAGAACAGATAAAAGTGCTAATTTTAAGATTCAGAGAGGCGCATCGAATATTGCGGTAAGGTGTGATAGCGATTTAGTCCCAGTTACCATACAATGTAGACCTACAACACTGACTAAAAATGAAGCTTGGTATCAAATACCCAATAGAAAAGCCCATTTTTTGCTGAGAGTTGGGGAAGATATAAAAATAAAAGATTTTCAATTGAGCAATCTTAGCCAATCAATCAAGGCTAGACGCTTAACATCATATATAAAAGAGCACTTTATCGGAGAACATAAGCGCTATGCAGGAACTTGAACAAGAGCTAAAGTTATTAATTATTGAGTCTTTAGACTTAGAAGACGTGTCAGTTGATGATATTAAAACCGAAGAGGCATTATTTGGTGATGGATTAGGTCTTGATTCAATTGACGCATTGGAATTGGGTTTAGCCCTTAAGAAGAAATATCAGTTGTTGTTAGAAGCGAACTCAGCTGATTCACGAAAACATTTTTATTCTGTAGCAAGTTTGGCTGCATTTGTACAAAGTCAAAGAGATATAAACTAATGAAAAGTAGAGAAGATATATTTAACAAGCTTACTGGTATTCTGGTAGATGAGTTTGAAATAGATCGAGAAAGTATTACTTTGTCTTCTAATTTATATACGGAATTAGATTTAGATAGTATTGACACCGTTGATTTAGTGATCAAACTGCAAGAAATTATAGGTAAAAAAATCGAACCAGAAACCTTTAAATCAGTTAGAACCATTAATGACGTAATTGATGCTATAGAAGTTCTAATAAAGAGTTAATGAAATCAATATTAAAAGGTGTAGTAGCTTTTCTATTATTGCTTTATCCAGTAGCTATTTTTTTTGGCATCAGTTTTTTTGAACCTCGCTTTTTAACACTGTTTCTCTTAGTCGTTATTTTAGTTAGGTTTTTGTCTACGACTAACGTAAAATTTGGTGCCAAGGGAATAGAAAGAACTTTATTGATTTTTAGTATCATTTTGATTTGTATTGCGTTTTTCAATAACTCAATCATTGCGCTTAAATTATATCCGGTCTTGATTAATACCTCGTTGTTGTTTGTATTTCTAATTAGCCTCAAGTTTCCTCCGACAGCTATTGAAAGGTTGGCTCGGTTAAAAGAACCAGACTTACCGCCAGAAGGTGTTTCTTATACTAGAAAAGTAACTATTGTATGGAGCGTTTTTTTTTCCTTAAATGGTCTTGCAGCCCTTTATACAGCTATGTATACAGAGATTGAAATTTGGACATTATATAATGGACTGATTTCCTATATATTAATGGGAGCCCTTTTCGGTAGTGAATGGATTTATCGAAGATATTATCTTAAAGGTTAGGTTCTAACGCCATGTTGAAAGTATTAAATGGTCTTTTTAGTGAAGGTGGCGATCGAGTTATTTGTAAACAACTCGTAGGAGAAAGTTTAGTAACCGTTGCTCAGTTAAAGGCGGACGCTACTTTTACCTATCATCAATTAATTGCTAACAAAAATACTCGTTGGCTTTTGTCTTCTAATGACCCTTATCGATTTCTTGTGGGTTTATTAGCTATACTCGCATCCGATAAAGTTGCAATTATTAGCGCAAACAGAACGGATATGTGGCTAAATGAAATTTCCTCAAGTTTCGATGCGATTTTGAGTGATGATTTATCTCTTTTTAAATTGGACTCTAAAGCAAAGCTTAAACTTAAAGTGGGTGCTCCTCCGCTACTTGACGTTGAAATGCAGGCTTTATTTTTATTTTCTGGCAATGAATTGCTTCAGTTTTTCACCTCAGGTTCAACCGGAAATGCTAAAAAGGTCAAAAAACGTTTAATTGATATCACTAATGAAGTATCGGTGCTTAACCAATGTTTTAATGAAATCCCACTTCCGGCTCATTTTCTTTCTAGCGTTTCGCACTTTCATATTTATGGACTGCTTTTTAATCTAATTTTACCTTTGTTGAGTAAGCGATATTGGGTAAATAGTATGATTGAATTCCAAGAGCAGTTGGCCGAATACACCGACCGCTGTAGCGAAGTTGTATTTATATCTAGTCCAGCATTTCTATCTCGCTTAGAAAATAAAAATTTAAATTTTCCTATAAACACGATATTTTCATCTGGCGGTCCGTTACAGTTTCTTCACGCCAAAGAAACCAACCTAATTTTGGGTGCATACCCCATAGAGGTTTATGGTAGTACTGAAACTGGTGGTATTGCTTATCGTCAACAGCTGGAGGGGAATACTTTTTGGCAGACATTTGAAGACGTCTCGCTAATTGAAGATGAAAGAGGTATTCGGTTAATGTCGGGTCATGTTTCTTGCGACTCACCAATTACCTTAGACGATAAAATAATCATTAATGATGATGGAACGCTATCACTATTAGGACGAAAAGATCGAATAGTCAAACTTGAAGAAAAAAGAATATCCTTAAATGAAATTGAAGGTTTTTTGTCCAAAACAGCTCTAATAAAAAGATGCGTTGCATTAGTGATACAGGGAAAGCGGCAGGTCATAGGGTGCGTCGTAGAATTGAGTAGCGACGGACAATTGGTGATTAAAAGTGAAGGTCGAAATTTCCTAATCAGAAGATTAAAAAGTTTCATGAGATCGCGCTTCGAATCAGTTACAATACCAAGAAAATGGCGATTTGTGGACAGCTTACCAGTGGACTCTCAAGGTAAGTTAGTTAGCGCAAGTTTGGAAAAGCTCTTTTAGACTAAAGTGCTTTAATAGTGTTTGGCTGCAGAAATTCAGTTTTTTGACAGATATTGTTAAAAAAGACTGAGTTATAGGAAATATTTGTGGAATACCCACTCGTCTTAAAAATAACTAAATCTAATACTAGGGTTCATTTAGTATTAAAAATAGTACCTGAATTGGAAGCCTTTAACGGACACTTCGAAAATGCACTGATTGTTCCAGGCGTAGTTCAGATACAATGGGCAGTTAAATATGCCCAGTTACATTTTCAGGAGCTACCGCAAGTCCAAGTGGAAGCCCTAGAAGTACTAAAGTTTCAAAAGGTTATTCAACCTAATTCGGAAGTGGAACTGGAGATTAAATTAATAAATAACAAGTTGGTTTTTGTTTTTTTGTCTGGAGATATAAAACACTCCTCTGGTAAAATCGTGATTAGCTAATATGCACCAATTTTCCCCTTGTTTTGTCATACCTAATTATAATCATTCTAAAATGTTTGATGATGTTGTACGGAGGCTAAATCATTTTGAGTTACCGATTATTGTGGTAAATGACGGAAGTGATGAAAAAACAAGCGTTTGTTTAAGAAAAATATCGGAGTCAAACCCTCTTATTTCTTTAGTGGAGTTACTGGAAAACCAAGGTAAGGGAGGCGCAGTTATGGCGGGGATGCGCTATGCATCTGAGCATTCGTATACGCACGCATTGCAAGTTGATGCTGATGGACAGCATAATTTAGAAGATGTAATTACCTTTTTAAACGCTTCAAACGAAAATCTAGAAACTCTAATTTGTGGTCATCCAGTTTACGACGATAGTGTACCAGCAAGCCGTTTAATCCCACGATATATTACTCATTTTTGGGTTTGGGTAGAAACCTTAAGTTTTTCAATTGTTGATTCAATGTGCGGTTTTAGAGTTTATCCGTTAGCTAGCGTTATTCCGATAATAGAGCAAAATTCCCTAGGTAAAAGAATGGATTTTGACATTGAGATTTTGGTCCGATTGTATTGGCAGTCAGTACCAATGAAATTTTTGCCTACTAAAGTTATTTATCCTGAAACTGGGTCATCTCACTTTCAGATTTTTCGAGACAATTGGTTGATTACTAAAATGCATACCCGCTTATTTTTTGGGATGCTTATTAGACTTCCAAAGTTACTCGAAAACAAAAGGAAATCAGATAAATCACAAATTGGCTCAATCCATTGGTCTGCTAAAATGGAGAAAGGCAGCTCCTTAGGTATAAGGTTTTTAGTTTGGAGCTATAAGACCTTTGGGAAACGAGCTTTTGAACTTATGTTGCACCCCATCGTAGCGTATTTTGTATTAACCTCTTCGAGTGAAAAAAAAGCTTCGATTGGTTATCAAAAGCAATTAATGAAGTATCAGGGGCGGACGGCTTCAATTGGATGGCGACAGGTTTATTCTCATTTTTATCAGTTTTCTGTTGCCGCAATAGACAAAATTGGAGCGTGGACGGGAAATATTAACTGTGAAAATGTGATAGTTCATAATAATAATATTAACCATCAGCTAGTGGAAGAGGGCAGAGGGGCTGTTTTTATTGGGTCTCATTTGGGTAATTTGGAGCTTGGTCGTGCGATAGGAAAATATAATAAAAATATAGTGATTAATGCGGTTGTTTTTAATAAGCATGCTTTAAAATTTCAAGATGTTCTTAATCAGAGTAATCCAAATGTTCGTTTAAACCTAATTCATGTAGAATCTGTTGGTAGTGATACGGCCATTTTACTTAAAGAAAAAGTAGATGCTGGTGAAGTAGTTATTATTGTCGGTGATAGGACATCAACAACGGCTGTTGGAAGAGTCGAATATGTTGATTTTTTAGGTAAAAAAGCTCCTTTTTCTCAGGGGCCATTTATATTAGCTTCGCTTTTAGAGTGCCCAGTTTATTTGATTTTTTGTATTAAAGAGTCTGGTATATATAACGTTTACCTTGAAGCTTTTTCAGATTCGATGAAATTACCCCGAAAATCAAGAAAGGAAACTCTATCTAAATACATACAGAATTATGCCGATAGACTTTCACACTATTGCCAAAAAGAGCCCTTGCAGTGGTTTAATTTCTATGATTTTTGGCAAGCTGATGATGAAAAAATAATAAGACGAAACGATAAATTAGGTTAAATGATAATAACAAATTACAACGAAGACCGAGGATGTACAAGTGGTAACTTTTGGGGATAAAAAATTAAAGATTGAAGACATTGTTGAAATCGCAGAGTTTAATGTTGACGTTTCTTTAAATCAAACAAATGAATTTAAAAATAAAATCAATGCTGGTTCTGATTTTTTGGATCGCCTGTTAAAAGAAGATGGTGTGATTTATGGGGTGACAACAGGGTATGGTGATTCATGTACCGTTAATGTACCTCTTGATAAAGTAGAAGAATTACCATTAAATTTAACTAGATTCCATGGTTGCGGTTTGGGCGAAATGTTTTCACCAGCACAGGGAAGAGCAATTTTAGCTGTACGTTTGGCATCTTTAAGTCAAGGTTATTCTGGTGTTCGATTGGCATTATTAAAACAAATAGAAACATTATTAAACCAAGATATTATTCCTGTTATTCCACAAGAAGGTTCGGTTGGAGCGAGTGGAGATTTAACACCTTTATCCTATGTGGCAGCTGCTCTAATTGGAGAAAGAGAGGTTTATTTTAATAATAAAACATATAAAACGGCTAACTTATTTAAACAGCGAAATATTAAGCCGATCAAATTGAAACCTAAAGAAGGTTTGGCAATAATGAATGGTACTGCTGTAATGACCGCTCTGGCTTGCCTGGCTTATTCTAGAGCTGAATATTTAACACGCTTATGTTCTAGAATCACTTCTTTGAGCTCAATTGCTTTAAAAGGTAACAGTAATCATTTTGATGATATTTTATTTAGTGTTAAACCTCATCCAGGCCAAAACCAAATAGCTGATTGGATTCGGCAAGATCTTCATCACGAATATCATCCTAGGAACTCTTCACGATTACAAGATCGATATTCAATTCGATGTGCGCCACATGTGATTGGCGTTCTTCGAGATTCACTTCCTTGGATGAGAAGCATGATAGAAACTGAATTAAATAGCGCTAATGATAATCCAATTATTGATGGTGAAGGCGAACATGTTTTACACGGAGGTCATTTTTATGGTGGCCATATTGCGTTAGTAATGGATACGCTAAAAAACTGTGTTGCTAACTTAGCCGATTTAATGGATAGACAAATGGCTTTACTGATGGATAATAAGTTTAACAATGGTTTACCTAATAATTTATCGGCAGCTAAAGACGACAGGAAAAGCCTTAACCATGGTTTCAAAGCTGTTCAAATTGGAGTGAGTGCATGGACTGCCGAGGCATTGAAACATACTATGCCAGCAAGCGTTTTTTCACGATCTACTGAATGCCATAATCAAGACAAAGTTAGTATGGGGACTATTGCTGCTAGAGATTGTTTACGCGTCCTTGAACTAACTGAACAGGTCGCGGCAGCGGCATTAATGAGTAGCACTCAGGGCTTAGATATTCGCGTTAAAAATAAAGAAATTGACGAGAACTCTTTATCCAAAGAAATTTTACAGACTTATTCAGAAGTATTTAGCCAATTTGAACTTTTAACAGAAGACCGTCAGCTTGATCTAGATCTTAGAAAATTTGTGAGTATGATTCAGAATAAATCTTGGTCAACTTATTCGAATTAGAGAAAACACACGTTTAAAATTACTTGAAAGGCGAACGATGAAAACAAGCTTACCCTATGCAGAGATATTAATTGATGTTCCTTTTTTTGATTTGGATCCAATGAATATAGTTTGGCATGGCAACTATTTAAAATATTTTGAGTTAGTTAGATGTGAACTGCTAGACCAATTTGAATATGGCTATTTAAAAATGCAAGAATCGGGATATCTGTGGCCAATTATTGATTTGAGGGTTAAGTATACAAATTCAGCTGAGTTTGGGCAAAAACTTCTTTGCAAAGCAAGTCTCTTAGAATACGAAAACCGTTTGAAAATTGGTTACGAAATCAGTTGTGATAACTCGGGTAAACGTCTTACAAAAGGGTATACTAGTCAAGTGGCTGTTTGCTTGAAAACCAAGGAACTACAATTAGTATCTCCTCCCATATTACAACAAAAATTAGGACTCTGATTGTGCAAAAAATATTACTTTCAATTATATCTTTTTATTTTCTTATGCTACCCAGTATTTCTGATGCATGTGATATCAATAAAATATCTGATCTGATCGCTAATAATCGGTTGAATGCCAAGTTTGAACAAATAAAGACAATTGAAGTTCTATCTAAACCTCTACGAAGTCAAGGGGTTATGTGGATGAGCGAATCAGGTGATCTTGTTTGGCAGGTTAATAGACCAATTAAATCGACCATAGTGATTAATGACCAAGGTATGGTCCAGTTTGATAGACATGATAAAAAAATAGCTAAGCAAAAAATGTTTTCTATGGACGAAATATCATTGATGTTTTTGAATATTGCTAATGGCAATTTAGAGGAACTAGAAAAAGGTTTTGATATGACTTGGAAGTGTCAAATAGGTACTTGGGAAGTCATGTTAGAACCAAAAAACAAAAAAATAAGTAACTTTTTATCTGCATTGTCTATTAGAGGGGATACGAAAATTCAACAGTTTTCTTATACCGAACCTAGGGGTGATACAACCGAAATAACTTTGACTCATCAATTAGACAAATTGAGTGAGTTATTAAGTTACTATTTGAAATGATTTTCAAAACCTTGCCTAAATACGTACTGATTATTGCCCTATCTACGGGTGATTATTAATGAGAATAACCGGGATTAATCCTAGACTAGGTTATGCAATATGGGGCTTCTTTAGTATTTTTTTGGTATTAACTCTAAGTAGCCAGATAAGCACTCTTAAAATAGAAACCAATATTTTAAAACTATTGCCGCCAACGGAAACAAGCCCCGTTATTGACCGTGCGTTTAAAAGTTTTGCTGAAAAGAATATGCAGCAACTAGTTTTTCTGGCAAAAAGCCAAGATAAATCAAAGGCGATAAAATTAGCGAATAAATTATCAACGTTTTTAGGCCAGTCCCCTTGGATTGGTCAAGTAAGCTCTGAAATAACAACTCAAAATCAAACAGAAGCAGCGAAATTAATTTTTAATTATAGATATCACTTATTAAATGAATTAGATCAAAAATTGTTAAAAGAAAAACAATTCAACGTATTTTCAGAAGATTCAGTTCAAACATTGTTCTCACCTATTTCTGGAGGTTTAACTAGTTTAGTTCAAACTGACCCATTTCTACTATCGTATAGATTTTCCCAATCGGCAACTATAAATTCTAGTTTTGAGCTTTACCAAGGATATTTAACAACTATATTTAATGGGGAATATTATGTCCTAGTTAACGCTAAGTTAAAAGCAAGTCCGTTTGATCCGATGGTTCAGAAAGATATTATATTGGGAATGAAAAAATTAGAGAGAAATATAAATGAAAAAGAAGTTGAAAGCCTTTTAATTAGAACGGGTGCCTTATTTTATGCGGCGAATGCCTATGATACTGCAAAAGAAGAGATTTCAACAATAGGGTTAACGTCTTTGGTTTTGGTAATAGTGTTGATACTATTTTCTTTCAAGAGTATACGCCCCCTTTTTCTTACGTCATTAGCCTTAGTATTTGGGATCTCTTGTGGTTTTACTGCAATTTTATTAGTTTTCGAAGAAATTCATTTGCTAACATTAGTTTTCGGAGCAAGTTTAATTGGTGTAGCTGTTGATTATGCTTTTCACTATTTTGCTGTCGATAATTCTAGTCAAGGCTGGAATCGGTTGAGAAAAATTTTGCCTGCCATTTCATTAGGTTTAGTTTCTAGCGTGGTAGGTTATTTAGCATTATTTTCTACACCTTTTCCTGGATTACAGCAAATGGCTCTTTTTTGTATTGTAGGTTTGAGCGGTGCCTTTATTACTGTTGTATTGCTATTTCCCATTGTTGAGTTAAATAATAAATTATCGGTTTCAGTTCTTAAGTTGTGTAATTTTATTTTGAGTTTAGGCTCAATTTTCCCAACTAGAAAACTTTGGTATGTGATGTGGTCATTGCCATTTATAGCAATTTTATTGTCCTACCAACAGAATGATAATAAGGATGATATTCGCCAATTTCAGAACGTAAACCTAGATTTAAAAGAACAAGAGAATCTTATAAAGGATATCTTGCAACCCGAGGCATCTAATCAATTTTTTTTAGTGAGAGGAAAAGAACCTCAAGATTTATTGGTTAATATGGAAAGGGCGCAAAAACCTTTACAAAAACTTGTTGAAGAAGGTGCAATTAATGGTTTTTTGAATATTAGCGAACAAATTCCCAGTATTCAAAAGCAAAAAGCTAACTATCGTTTAGTCAAAGAACTAATGAACTCTGAGGCATACGCATTATTTCTGCAGTTAGGTCTTTTAACTAGTGATGATTACGAGAGTATAAAGAAAGATTTTAAAAATAAGAAGTATAGTTATGTAAAACCTGACTTTTGGTTTGATTCTTTATTAGGGGGAGCATTCTCAAATTTATGGTTGGGTAAAATGGGCGATTATTACTCAGCGATTATTCCAATAAGTGGGATTAACAGGCTAGATGAGTTAACGGATATAAGTCCTCAAATTCTATTTGTTGATAAGGTTAGTAAAATTAGTCAAGTGTTTAAAAAGTATCGACATCATTCTTCACAGTTACTCTTTGTAGCTATCTTACTCATATGCTTTATGTTGAGCTTTAGATATGGAATTAGAAAATCGATATTAATCTCTTCTTCACCCATTTTTTCGATCTCAATTACAATTGTCGTTTTGGCGATTCTTGGTGTTCCTTTGACATTATTTAATACACTCGCATTATTCTTAGTCGTTGGTATTGGGATTGATTATGGATTGTTTTTTGCTGAGTCGAAGAAGGCTAATGCTGGAACGTTAATGGCTATTTTGTTGTCGGCATTAACCACGGTATTTTCATTTGGTTTGCTTGCACTGAGTGATACTATGGCCATAAAGGCCTTTGGTTTAACCATGTTATTTGGAATAGCTTCAGCTTTTTTTATTTCACCATTTATTGGTTATCTATTGCTCGAACAAAAGGATAATTTAAATGCAGGTAAATAGCGAAGTTGAATCTGTTGATATTTTGATTGTCGGTGCGGGACCTTCAGGAAGTGTTTGCGCTAGTTTATTAAATCAAGAAGGTATCGATGTTTTAGTCATTGAGAAGCAAAAATTCCCTCGTTTTTCAATTGGAGAAAGTTTGTTGCCTCAATCAATGGTTTATTTGGAAAAAGCTGGAATGCTTGAAGAAGTTTTAAAGGCGGGGTATCAATACAAAAATGGCGCGGCTTTCAGAAATAAAAATGCTTACAGTACTTTTGATTTTTCTGATAAGGCGACAGAAGGTCCTAGTGGTACTTTTCAAGTTAAGCGTGATGAGTTTGATAAAAGGTTAGCCGACTGCGCACAAAATCAAGGAGTAAGGATCCGTTATAGAAATGAAGTACTTTCTATTCGGCAATTTAAAGATTATTGTGAATTAGATATTAAAGATGAGCAGGGTAGTTGTTATATAATAAAAGCTAATTTTGTATTAGACGCAAGTGGGTTTGGACGGGTTCTGCCAAGATTATTGAATTTAGAAAAACCTTCAGAGTTTCCAGTTAGACAATCGATTTTTTGTCATATCAAAGACCATATATGTGATGTTAATTATGATAGAGAAAAAATACTAATTAGCGTACACCCTCAAAACCCAGATGTTTGGTATTGGTTAATTCCTTTTTCTGATGGGCATTGCTCATTAGGGATTGTGGCAGAACCCGATTTTTTCTTATCTGCCAATGGAAGCCCTAAAGAATTATTAATGCATTATCTATCAGAAGAAAAAGGTTTAGCTGAATTATTATCTTCCGCAACAATTGTTAACGAAGTACAACAAATTAATGGATACTCTGCCGATGTTGAAAGTTTATTTGGTAAAAATTACGCTTTACTTGGAAATGCTGGAGAGTTTTTAGACCCTGTGTTTTCATCGGGCGTGACTATTGCCGTGAAATCGGCCGATCTTGCGGCAAACACATTAATTGCGGAACGTAAAGGAAAAGAGGTGTGCTGGCAAACTGATTATGCCGAGCCATTAAAGACAGGGGTTGATACTTTCCGAGTTATGGTCGAAGCTTGGTATGATGGACGTCTTCAAGATATTATTTTTTATGAAGAGGCGTCTGAGGATGTTAGAAAAATGATTTGTTCTATTCTTGCTGGTTATGCATGGGATGAAGAAAATCCCTACGTCTCTCGAACCGAACGTCGAATCAATGTTTTGGCTGAAATATGCAAAGGTTAATCTATTTAGTTGTTTTTGTAATCATGCTTTCGGCTTGTGCGAATCAAAACATTCGTCAATCTAAAGAAAACTCTGTTTTTCTTTCCGTTAATGTAGTATTCGATTTGTTATCACCAAAAACTTTTGGAAGAACTATAAACTTGGTCCAGGTTGCTCAACTTGAAACTCCAGAAGGTAATTTTGAATTATTATTTTACTTAGAAATATCAAACGAATTATTAACAGTTGTTGGAGTCTTACCAAATGGTACTCGCGTTTTCTCAGTAATCTACGATGGAGAGAACATAAAGAGCGAAGGATATAAGCAAGTCGTTAATAGTTTAAAACCTGAATATTTGTTAGCCGATCTTCAGTTAAGTTTATGGCCTATTGAAGCATTAAGGTCTAAATGGTTAAATAGTTTAGAATGTTATAAAAAAGGATTGTGTGAGTTATTTATTTCACCAAACGGTTTGGAAAGGCACCTGATTGATAATGAACAAGTGATTATAACTGTCAATTATGATAAAAAACTTCCTGACGTTGGCAAATTCGATTTTAAGCATCATCAGCGTAATTATGCCATTTTACTAGAAACTATTGAAAAAAATTAGAGCTAAAACACTTGAAAAATAAAAGCAATAAAAAGGCAAAAGTTTATCTAAATTCACTCGGTTTAGTTAATGCTTTAGGCTCGGATAAGATGCAGGTCGTTGAGAGTTTATCCAGTGCTTTTTCTCCAGGCATGAGGCATAAGAAGTCTAATATATTTGATAAAGATTTTTACTGTGGTGTCGTCGATAACAAATTACGCTCTATACCTGAACAGTATACTAATTTTAATTGTCGAAACAATCGACTTGCTTTAGCAGCTATTCGCCAAATAGAAGGCGATATTAAACAAGCTAAGGATATTTACGGTGAGGATCGTATAGGCATAGTTATGGGAACAAGTACCTCTGGAATTCAAGAAGCAGAAAATGCTATTCAGGAAAAATATCAAAATGGGGTTTTACCGGAAAACTTTGATTACAAAATGCAAGAGTTAGGGGCCATGTCGGAATTTTTGGGATTGTACCTTAGAATTTCCGGACCTTGTTACAGTATTTCTACTGCTTGCTCATCAAGTGGTAAAGTTTTTGCGTCGGCTATGCGATTATTAGAATTAGATATTTGTGATGCGGTTATTGTCGGTGGTGCTGATTCCCTTTGTGATTTAACTTTGGGAGGCTTCAACTCGTTAGAGGCTGTCTCTTTCGAACAAGCCTTACCCTTTAGCGTAAATAGAAAGGGGATTAATATTGGTGAAGGAGCCGCGATGTTCTTGATGACCAAAGAAAAAGACCTCAAATCTAGCAATAATCATTTAGGGTCAAGTAGCCCCATTATGTTGTTAGGCGTCGGTGAGACCAGCGATGCTTATCACATGTCCGCACCAGAACCTAATGGGAAAGGGGCTATAGCGGCTATGGAAAAAGCTCTCAAAGAGGCTGAAATAACACCTGAGAGTATTGATTATATTAATTTGCACGGTACTGGTACTCAATTAAATGATTCGATGGAAGCGACCGCAATAAATCATCTTTTTGGCCAAAATACGACTTGTAGCTCAACCAAACCCTTAACAGGTCATACGTTAGGTGCAGCTGGAGCAACAGAAGTTGCTTTATGTTGGTTATTATTAAATCATTCGGAGGATAGGTTGTTAGCTCCTCATGTTTATGATGGAAACTATGATAAAGAGATGGCCGAAATAAACTTAGCAACCAATAGTATCTCAAAGGACGAAATCGTAACTACTATGTGTAATTCTTTTGCCTTTGGTGGAAATAATGTTAGCGTTATATTGGGGTTAGAATAGTCACTTCAATGGCGTGAGTAAGAGTCTTATGGAAAATCCGGATACAAAAACATCTAAAGAAATAGTTCAAGAAGGTTTATTTTCATTGGCTGATTATTCCGTTAATGACTTGATTCCTCATTCACCTCCTATGGTACTAATAGAACGTATAGTGGATTTTGGAAATGAATCTTTAGTTGCTGAAATTACAATTGTCGAAGATTGTAAATTTTACGACAGCGATTTGGAAGGTGTTCCTGCGTGGGTTGGGATCGAATATATGTCACAAGCCATTGCCGCTTTTGCTGGAATTCACGCAAAGAAAGAGAGCAGAGCGATAAAATTAGGTTTTTTATTAGGGACTCGTAAATACCAAATGGTTAAAAAAGTTTTTAAGATAAACAAAACCTATGGAATAATAGTCAAACAATTGTACAAAGATGATTCCGGTTTAGCTAGTTTTGAGTGTAAAATCGTCGAACAATCGAAACAATATTTAACCATTCCGGAAGACAATATTTGCGTTCAAACTAAACTCAATGTTTTTGAAACAAACGAATTACAAGATATAGCAGAGTAACAAAGTATGAGTAAAAAGGTTTTAGTGACAGGTTCTAGCCGAGGCATTGGTAAAGATATAGCGCTAGCTTTGAGTCGAGATGGTTTTGATATTACGGTGCATTACCGTTCCGGTAGAGTATTAGCGGAAGATGTTGTAGAACAAATCAAGTCGACAGGTGGTAAAGCTAGTTTATTACAATTTGATATCTCTGATCGCGATCAATCTCGAAACGCTCTACAAGAATATATCGAGAAGGGTGGTGCTTTTTATGGTGTTGTTTGTAACGCGGGTATTACTAGAGATAACGCTTTCCCTTCTATTACCGGTAAGGATTGGGATGATGTCATTCATACTAATTTAGATGGTTTTTATAACGTGGTTCACCCATTAATTATGCCGATGATTAGAATGAAGAATGGTGGTCGAATTGTCGCTATGTCATCTGTATCTGGTGTAGTAGGGAATCGAGGACAGGTTAATTATAGTGCTTCTAAAGCAGGGCTAATTGGTGCAGCAAAGGCTCTTGCAATTGAAGTTGCGAAACGAAAAATCACCGTTAATTGTGTGGCTCCAGGTTTAATTGATACTGAAATGGTCAGTGATGAAGTTGTTTCAGAAGCTTTAAAGCTTATTCCTGCAAGAAGAATGGGGCGAGTCGAAGAAGTTTCTAGTCTTGTTAGTTATCTGTTTTCTGAAAATGCTTCCTATTTAACCCGACAAGTAATTTCGGTAAATGGAGGGATGGCGTAAATGCGGCGCGTTGTAGTAACAGGTATGGGAGGCATAACTTCTCTTGGAAGTCTTTGGCCTGAGATTAAAACGAGGCTAATTAAAAAAGAGAATGCTGTTCGTTATATGACCGAGTGGGATATGAGTGATGATTTGCGTACTCGCCTAGGTGCGCCGGTTGATTACTTTGATCTTCCTAAGTTTTCTCGAAAAGAAACTCGGAGCATGGGGCGTGTGGCCATTTTGTCAACCTGTGCCAGTATAAATGCATTAGAAAATGCGGGGTTAACAGACGACCCAAAACTTTCTGATGGTACGACTGGAATTGCTTATGGCTCATCTTCTGGCAGCATACCACCGATTAATGACTTTAGTAACTTATTGCGCACAGGCTCCATGGCCGGTTTTAATTCAGCATCCTATATTAAAATGATGGGGCATACAGCACCGGTTAACATGGGAGTTTATTTTGGCTGTAAAGGGAGAATTATAACTACCAGTAGTGCTTGTACTTCTGGTAGTCAAGGAATTGGTTGTGCCTATGAAGCTATTAAATATGGCCAGCAGGACATTATGATTGCAGGTGGTTCAGAAGAAATTAGTATTACTCAAGCGGCTGTTTTTGATACGTTGTTTGCTACCTCAACAAAAAATGACACGCCTGAACTTACGCCGAGACCGTTCGATCAATCAAGAGATGGGTTAGTTATTGGAGAAGGGGCGGCCACATTAATTTTGGAAGAATATGAATTAGCTAAAAAACGTGGCGCGACTATTTATGCCGAAATAGTGGGATTCGGATGCAATTCTGACGGTGCTCATGTCACACAGCCAAAAAGGGAAACTATGGCGGTTGCAATGGAGCTTGCCCTGAAAGATGCAAGCCTGTCTGCAGATTCTATAGGTTATGTGAGTGCTCACGGTACTGCCACTGATCGAGGGGATATCGCTGAAACACAAGCAACAAGAAAAGTTTTTGATAGAAAGGTTCCAATTAGTTCTTTAAAGAGTTATCTTGGACATACACTAGGTGCCTGTGGTGCGATTGAAGCATGGCTCTCAATAGAAATGATGAATGAAAATTGGTTTTCACCAACCGTTAATTTAGATAATATTGATCAAGAGTGTGGTGATTTAGATTATATTACTGAAAATGAGCGCGAATTAAATTGTAATTATATAATGAGTAACAATTTTGCTTTTGGTGGGATAAATACGTCACTAATCTTTAAAAAAGTTAACTAAACCTTAAAAGGAAATTTAAAATGAAAATTAAACTACTAATTCTTATTGCCTGTATTTTTACAATGAGTAACGCTAACGCTCGTGATGATCGGCTAATGTTTCCGTTAAAGGATGTAATGGAAAGAGCAAAAGCTGAAAATATGATAGATGACAGCGTGAAATATTATTTTAGTTCTACAAAACACCCTGAAATAAAAAATAGTTTCGGAGAGATTAAAACTAATAAGAAAACTAATGCATTTAATAAAACCGACAAAGAAGCATGTGAATGGGCTTTTTTGGGCGCGATAAAAGCTTTCCATAAAAAGGCGAAAAACTTAGGAGCTAATGCTGTTGTTAATATTCAAAGTAACTACAAAAATAAGCCTGTAAGTGATGCGCACAAATTTGAGTGTGGAGCTGGTACATGGGTTGCCGGAGTTGCGCTTAAGGGTACATTTGTGAAGTTTTAAATTGTTAACTATAAATTTGAAGTAAGCATTAGAAAATGGTTTTGTGTTAATAAATTGGGAAATTTTATGAAAAGTTTAAATTTTATTGCTAGCATTTTTCTTGCAGTTTTCATATTTGGATGTGCAAGTACTCAAGAATCGACTACGCAATCTAAGAATGTTGAAGCTCCTGAGACTGTTGTGTCTTCAACAAAACCGGAGAATAAAAATAGCACTGTAGTATCACCTAGTTCATCAAAGGATGCGTTTCAAATTCAAGCAAATATACCTTTTGCATCGGGTTTTTCTGCGGCTAATAACGTGAAAGAAGAATGTACTATATTAGGTTCTCAGTTTTCAAATTCTATTTTAAAGTATGCGCCAAAACATAAAGTTTTAGTGAATCAGGTAAATGGTAAGCTGCCAGAAAAAGGGAAAATCGTTAAGTTAGCTATACAGAATGTTTACAGTGGTGGAAACGCGTTTATTGGCCATAGAAAATCGGTAACTATAGCAGCAATATTATATATTGATGGTAAAGAAATTTCGAGAACTTCTCTTTCAAGGGATTCTACAGGAGGCGTTTTTGGAGGTTTTAAAGGCTCTTGCTCAGTTCTAGCTCATACTGTGAATACGCTTGGTAGTGATGTGGGGCGGTGGTTGAGCCGTTTGTGATTGTAGGGGTTTAATTTTAGGAAAAAGAGAAATATGAAAAAATTAAAATTTGGTAGGTCATTAGTATTTACTGTGACTGTTATCTCGGTCATTATGACGTCTTCCTGCTCAAATAAGACAATCAATACTCAAGGTAAGCTTACGTCTGAACTGATGGAGAAAAAAATATGTTTTATCGCAGGATTACCTTCTAAAGAAATTACTTATAAGGTAATAAAGCGAATTAAGTACGGAAAAGGTAGTTACGGGAAAGTTGATGAAGTAACCGGCGAGCTTGCCGATCAAGCTAGAGTGATTGGTGCCGACGCAATCATTAATTATGAAGGTTCTCAAAGGTTTGGTTTTTGGCCTTGGAGATTAGTTAGACCCATTGTCAGGGGAGATGCTATTAAATGGAATGATGGACAGAATATTAACTGTGAACAATTAGGTGGCGTATTGCATTAGCGTTACTAATTTAAGAAAAGATTGTTATATATTTAGTTCCAAATTATCCAACAATCTCGGCTGTCCCATCCAAGCTGCACATGCGATCAATATTTGTTTATCAGCTTGTGTAGCTCTTTCTAAATCTTTGGTATTACATATCTCAAAATAATCAACGTTAAACTCATTTTGATTAAGCTTTTTAATAGTATTCTCCCGAATGAGTTTATAGTTTCTATTTCCTGATTTTATTTGTTCGGCGACCTCTAGAATAGTCGCTCTTAACAATGAAGCTTTATCTTTCTCATCAGCAGTTAAAAATTTATTCCTAGAACTCATCGCTAAGCCGTTTTCTTCTCGGATAATTTCTCCACCAATGACTTGGATCGGCATAAATAGATCTTTGACCATTGCGCTTAAAATTAAATACTGTTGATAATCCTTTTTACCAAAAATAACTATGTCAGGCTGTAATATATTAAACAGTACGTTAACGACTGTTGTGACACCTCGAAAATGTTCTGGACGACTTTCTCCACAGAGTCTTTTTGTTAAACGGTTGACTTCAACACTGGTATTAATTTTTGTACCAATCGGATAAATAATATCGTTTGTAGGGGTGAATAAATAATCGACTTTGATTGATTCAAGTTTTTCAATATCGTCATTAAGGGTTCTAGGATATTTATCGAGATCTTCGTTTGCAGCAAATTGCATGGGATTTACAAAAATACTTGCTACCATCACATCACAATGTTTTTGGGCGATCTTAAATAGCGATAAATGACCTCGATGAAGGTTTCCCATTGTGGGAATTAAACCAATGCGTTTGCCAGATTTTTTTAGCGCAATAAGTTCACTTTGTATTGCGTTAGGATCTTGATGAATTTTCATATTTGATTTTTATTATTACGCAAAATTAATTTATTTGAAACTATGCTGTTCGGCTGGAAAGCTTCTATTTTTTACTTCTGTGATGTAGGCATTTATTGCATCAGAGACTGAACTAACAGCCTCACCTTCAAAAAAGTTTTTTGCAAATTTTGGTCTAAAGTCACTATTGAGTCCTAACATATCTTGCAGCACAAGCACCTGTCCATCTGTTTGATTACCAGCACCAATTCCGATAGTAGGAATAGACAATTGTTGAGTGATTTCTTTAGCTAGCTCGTAAGGAACACATTCAAGCACAAGCATTTGTGCGCCGGCTTTTTCGATGGCTATTGAATCGTTGATAATTTTCTCCGCATCGCTTTTCTCACGACCTTGAACTTTATAACCACCAAGTGCATCTACCGATTGAGGAGTTAATCCAAGATGACCGCAAACGGGAATGCCTCTTTTGACTAGTTTCTTAATGCTCGAACAAATCCATTCTCCGCCTTCGAGTTTTACCATGTTGGCGCCAGCTTGCATTAAAAGTGCTGCGTTGGTAAAGGTTTGTTTTTTAGAAGAGTAAGACATGTAAGGTAGATCTGATATAAGCCAAGAGCCTTTGTTGCCATTGGCAACACACAGAGTGTGATAAATCATATTTTCCATGGTCACAGGAACAGTGGTATGGTGTCCTTGCATTACCATCCCAAGTGAATCACCCACAAGCATAATTTCAACACCTAGCTCTGAAACAAGTTTTGAAAAGCTGGAATCGTAAACAGTTAATACTGTTATTGGTTCTTTGGTTGTCTTTAGTTTTTGAATGCTATGTAAAGTTTGTTTTTGCATGAAATCATCTCTTTGCCTAATCATTATTTTTTATTAAATGTCATATAATCTATTAAACGTTATACGATAGTTGGATTAAAATAATGTCTGCCATTATTGGTAGTTTCAATTCTTTCTAATAGTTGTTGATAATCTGCATCATTATTAATTAAGTCTATCGCAGAAGCGTTAACAATGAGTATAGGTGAATCATTATAATAATGAAAAAAATCAGTATAAGCGGAAGATAATTTATTAAGATATTCTTCATTAATGGTGTTTTCCATTGTGATACCACGCTTTCTTATTCGCTTTAATAATACCTCAGTCGAAGCTTGTAAATAAATCACTAGATCAGGAACGGGGGCATCAATGGTTAAGTTTTCATACACCTTTTCGTAAAGATTGAGTTCATCAGTATCAAGAGTGACTCTGGCGAAGAGTCGGTCTTTGTCCATTAAAAAATCAGAAATATGATTAGGGGAAAACATGTCGCCTTGCCTTAATTCTTGAAGTTGTCGAGAGCGTTGAAAAAGAAAATAAAGTTGAACGGGAAGAGCTCCAGACTTTGGATCTTGGTAAAACTTTTCTAAAAAAGGATTTTCTGCAGCGCCTTCTAATAAAAGTTCTGCTTGAAATGATTCTGCTAATTTTTTTGCGAGGCTGGTTTTGCCGATGCCGATAGGCCCCTCAACAGCAATAAAGCTTTTATTGCTCTTTTGAGGTGTGGAAATTAATCTGTTGTTATCTATCACAGCTTTTGTATTCCTTGGTTTCCAACTTGTTGTTTTAGAAGGCTTATTGGACTGTTATCGGGTAAACGTAGCAGTGGTTCAATTTCAGCTAAAGGCAGCACCACAAAGTTTCTTTGTTTTATACCATAGTGAGGCACGGTTAACCTGTCGTTTTTTATTATTTGTTGACCATATAGTAGCAAATCCAGATCTAATGTTCGAGGACCCCATTGCTCAGCTGTTCTTTGTCTTCCCTGATTGTTTTCAATTGTTTGTAATTGATTGAGCAGTTCAAGAGGTGAAAGGCTAGTTTCTAGTTTTGCAACTGCATTAATATAATCTTCTTGATCTTGTGGTCCCATTGGCCGGCTCACGTAGAGGCTCGAATGGTTTATCAATTGAGAGTGAAGGAGTGATTTTAGAGCTTTCAAGGCGGTTTTAATTTGTTGTATTGGCTCATTGAGATTAGAGCCCAATGCAATATAAGTGATTTCAAGCATTGTTATTTGGCTCGTTTTACTGCTTTCTTTTTACGAGGTTTTCTGGTTCGTTTTTGAGGGGTATTGCCTTGAGCTTCTTTTAGTAACTTTAACTTTCCTTGGGTATCCACCTCTTGGTATTCGGTCCACCAATTGGCAAGTTTACTTAATGACTCATCATTGCCAGCTCGTAAACAAAGGAAGTCGTAAGCGGCTCTAAATCGTTGGTTAGCGATTAAGCTTTCAACACTTTTTTTACGTAGGTTACTAAGCCTATGTTGTAACGCCCAAATTTCTTTTGCGATCATTGAAAATCGTTTTGGAATACCAACCGACTGACATTGTATGGTCATAACTTTAGATGCCGCTTTTTGGTTTGCTTCGTAGGGGGGAATCCCTTTGGCTTTTAACTTTGCAGCAAGTTGTTGTTGTGGTAACCATAAGAAGACGGCAAACAAAAATGCGGGGGTTACAGGTTGTTGATTGGCGATGCGTTTATCAGTGTTTTTTAACGCTGTGGTAATAAAAGATAAAAAGTCTTGAGCTATTATCGGCTCATTCGAATTATTTAAACTCGAGATTGTTTGTGGAAAAAGAAACTGAGCGACTTGATGCTCGCAAAGGGAATTCCAAGTTGATTCCGCATGTCCAGCCAGTAACATTTTATTTGATTCATCCCACAATCTAGCTGGTGAAACATGCTCGAGCAAAGGAGCTAGTGATTTTATTGGAGCTGAAGTTTTAGATTCTATATCTAAATTTAATTTGCAGGATAGACGAATGGCTCTAAGGATCCGAACGGGATCTTCCGTATAACGGGCTTCAGGATCGCCAATTAACCGTAGCTTTCTTTCAGCCAAATCACGCAAGCCTTGAGTGTAATCAACAACTGAAAAATCTTTAACTGTGTAATACAAAGCATTAACAGTAAAATCTCGCCTAAAGGCATCATCACACATAGAGCCATAAACATTGTCTCTTACTAGCATTCCATGATCGCTGGTGCGTGCATGATCGTTTTTGTTGCCTTTTTTATTGGGTAAAACAGAAGTTTCGTGTCCCGCTCTAAAGGTTGCAACCTCGATGACTTCTCGACCAAAAAGAATATGTGCTAAGCGAAAGCGTCGACCAATTAAGCGACAATTGCGAAATAATTTATAGATTTCTTCTGGCGTCGCATCGGTGGCTACATCAAAATCTTTTGGTTGCAAGCCGAGTAAAATGTCCCTTACTCCACCTCCAACAAGGTAGGCATGATAACCCGCATCGTTCAGTCGATAGAGTACTTTTAAAGCGTTCTTGCTAATACTCTTTCGTGAAACGTTATGAGCATCCCGTTTGAGTATGATCGGTGCATCCGCTTGAAGAGCTTTTGTGGAGTTGCGTTTGCTTTCTTTATCTTTTGATTTTTTAGAAAACAAACTTTTTATGAGACCAGTCATCCTTATAGCGATCTATAGTTCACAAAGATAGCGAGCAATATTTCTTACTCCACGACCTGTCGCACCGGCTGAAAATAAACTGCCCGCAGAATCCTGATAACAGGCAGCTAAATCAAAATGAACCCATTGGGTTTTTTCAACATTTACGAAGCGTGCTAAAAAGCCCGCTGCGTTACTTGCTCCGCCAATTCCACCACCGGGTTGAGGCTTACTATTTGCGGTTGTGGCATAATCTGAAGGACAGTTATCTTGATGAAAGTCTTCTAAAGGTAAGCGCCACAAGGGGTCGTGTTCGCTTTTGGCTATCCGCTCGAATTCGGCTGCTAAGCTGTCATCCATAGTGAGCATAGCGTTGTAATGATCACCTAGCGCGACACATGCTGCTCCAGTCAGAGTTGCGGCATCAATAATAACAGGGGCTTGAGATTCACTGGCTAAAATAAGACCATCAGCAAGAACCAAGCGACCTTCTGCATCGGTATTAACCACTTCAACACTGACACCATTTTTATATTTTAAAATGTCGGCTAATTTATAAGCGTGGCCACTGACTAGATTTTCCGCACAACAAAGGTAGAGTTTAACCCGCTTTTTTAAACCATTGGCAATCGCAAGAGCAAGTGCCCCAGCTACCGTGGCAGCACCGCCCATATCACATTTCATGTGAAGCATTCCGAGTGTTGATTTTAGGCTATAGCCGCCACTATCGAAGGTGATGCCTTTGCCGACCAGTGCTGCTGCTGGAGCGTCATTTTCATGACCTTTAGGGCAATAATCTACTTCTAAAAGTGCTGGTTCTCGCTCGCTACCTCGACCGACATTAAAAATGCCAACTAACCCTGCTTTTTCAAGCTCATTACCGCTAATAATTTTGTAGCTAACCAGGTTTTCATCCATTTGACTGATAAACTCTCCAGCTTGAGTGGCTAGCTGAAAGGGGGAGAGTTCTTCTGGTGTTGAGTTAATTAGTTTTTTTGTCCAACTAATTGCTTTAATGCGATTGGAAAGTTGGGTTTGTTCTTGACTTGATAGTTGAGCAAATTCGATTTCTGGTGTGCTCTTGGGAGAAGAAATACCCTGCCAAAAATGCCATTGAGCTTCTAGATCCCAATCACCAATTAATTTTAGTGCGGGAATTTTCATTTTTGTTAGTATTCGAGCCGCTTTTTGAACTTTAAGACGCTCCGGTAAACAATCTTCTTTTGATGAAAGGTGGATGCAAGCTCCATTTTCACGGTAGCTTAATAAGTTGTCTTTGCCCCATTGTTTACTTGCTGCTTTATATGAAAGTTCTACTTCAAATAATTGACTCATTGATGTTTCCTGTATTAGCGAATATTGCCGATAAAATTTTTTTTAGGTTATTCTATTTCGACAAAAATTTATAACAAATGCCCCATTTTTCCGGTTTTTGTTGTTAGATAGTGTTCATTATGAGGGTTTTTTCCATATTTTGTCGGAATGCGCTCGATTACCTCAATATTCGCCTCTTCTATAGCGGCTACTTTTTCGGGATTGTTAGTCATTAAGCGAATTCGTTTTACGCCTAAAGCTTTTAAAAAATCAGCGGCGGCGTCAAATTTTCTCTGATCGGCATCAAAACCTAAGTTAAGGTTAGCTTCGACCGTATCTTGCCCTTGATCTTGTAAAGCATAGGCTTTAATTTTGTTGACTAGTCCAATACCTCTGCCTTCTTGGCGTAAATATATGACTAATCCACGACCTAATCGAGCGACTTCTTTTAGGGCTGCATCCAGCTGAGGACCACAATCACAGCGCAAACTCGCAAAGGCGTCTCCAGTTAAGCATTCTGAGTGGATTCTTACTAATAGTGGCTCGCTAGATGACAAATCTCCGATGCCTAATGCAACATGCTCTTTCTCATCCTTATTTTGGTCTAAAGCGTACAGGGTGAAATCGCCCCATTTGGTGGGCAATTTGGTTTGCAAAAGTTTGTTTGTTTGGCTATCTATTTGGCTCATGAAAGTTTTTGGTTTGCCTAAAAATGGTTGATCATTTTGTCGCAAAAAGCGAGTATTTAGCGTTAAATATTGATGAATTGGCTGAATATCAGCGTATCTTACACTTTATGGCTTGGAAAGAGCAATCTTATCCTCTTGAAGATAGGGTATGAGCATTATATAAATAGACTTTATTGACTCCATCAACCTAGACAAGTTGGATTTGTTATTAATTTAACCATTTCCGACCTCTCCCTAGCCCTCTCCTTCCAAGGCGAGGGGATTTTACTCCCTCTCCCTTCGGGAGAGGGTTGGGGAGAGGGAGGTTTTTAACCTTTAATTGCTATATTTTGTTTTTATAATGCTCTTGCCCTCCTTGAAGAGAGATTATTCTGTCTAATAGCTTAACAAGGGAATGATAAATAAGGGAATGATAAATATTGATCAGCCAGTTACAATATAGATCTTAATAGAACTCTGCGGTGCAGGTTTTGAAACCAATTACTTTGATTGTCAATCAGCGAAATATTTTTTTACTCGGTTTATTTATTTTACTGACCGGTTGTGCGACTTCTCGCGTCGACTCTCCGATTAGCAAAACACCATCAGTTATTCAAAACGAATCTCAAAATAGCTTAATTGCACCTGAAATATTGCGTCTTGACGTGGAGCAGTTGGTAGCAAGAGTGATAGAAGTCCATCCCGAACCGTTTGCAATAGTGTCGGAGCAAGAATTTAGAGCTAAGGCAGAACTTATTAGACAATCAATACGTTTTCCGCTATCACGTAGCGAGTTTTATCTTAGAGTTGCTCCTTTGGTTGTTATGTTAGGTGATATTCACAGTAACTTAGAGTTGCCTAAGTTTTTGCCTGCTCAGTCTAGCAAGAAGCGAGTGATAGGTGGAAATTCATCACCCAAACTATTTCCTCTCGCGGTTTTATACGAAGATGATCACGTTTATGTCGCTGCTGATTTATCTGAATCTCCGCAAATACCAGTCGGAGCCATAATAAAAACCATAAATGGTGCCCCAATTGATTATTTATTGCTGGTGATGAAAGACTTGACGGTTTTAGAAACCGAATCAGGGCAAAGACGAAAAATTCAAGTTGATTTTCCTTGGTTAATTTCGGTTATGGGTTACGCGAGAAGTCAGTATGAAATTACTTACCAATGGCAAAACCAGCTTATCACTCAAACTCTTGAGGGGATTGTTCCACTTAAAAATCAAAATGAAGAGGTCTTAGCCGATTCTCTAGGGGTTATTAATCAGTCCAGTTCTCAGGCATCTTTTTATGGCAACAGTTTTTTAACCGATAAAACAGCACTGCTTTGGTTTAATGATTTTAAAGAAGATCCTCAAGTATTTAGCAAATTTTTGAATCAGCAATTTCAGATGATTGAAAATCGCGGAATTAAGAATTTGATTATTGATGTGAGATATAACGAAGGAGGTCTTTCGCAGAATATTAAAAGCCTATTAGCCTATTTGACGGAGCAACCTATTTATTGGAGTCAATTGGGAGAAATCAATATTAGTAAGCCACTTAAAAAACTACACAGGGAGAAAACCAAACAAAGACGAAAAGATAAGTATCAATGGGGGTTACAGTGGTTACCCTTAGAATGGACTGATTTGTTACTTTATGAGATATCTTGGGCTGATGTTGGTCAAAAAGTTTCAGTTAAATTTGAAAAGGTCACTCCCCACGAAAACTTTACGCCTTTGAAAATTGTGGTACTAACCAATGGCTTTTGTTATTCGGCTTGTAGCTCTTTTGTTGCTACAGCAAATTATTACCAATTAGCTGAAACGATTGGAGAGATGGCGGGTAGTTATGCCCGCGTACAATACGCCTATCCACTATTGACTCAACTATCTCATAGCCAGCTGAGATTAGCTTTACCGACAATAAAGCTTATATTTAATAATCAAAATCAAGATAGAAAGTCGGTGGTAGCAGGTAAAAATAATTTAGTTTCTCCTGATATATTTATTAAGCGTAATTCCCAACAAGTGATCGAACGACAAGACGCCTCATTAACCACCGCACTTTTGAGAATAGAATCCTCTAAAGACAATTCGGAATAATCGAATAAAATTAGTTGTTTTTTTAGAAGTTTTTAATTATTCAGTCTATGCTTACCTTAAGTGACTGAAATAAATTAGAGGTATCTAGTCAATGTCCAAGTGGGTAACAGAAGAGTTGGAAAACTTGCTTCATCAAATAAATGAAGTTCCCTACACCGATAATCGGGAGCACCAACAACTTACGATTTTAATGAATGGATTTGCTCAACTAAATAATCAAGCGATGGATAAAGCCGCTGAAAAGACACGTAAAGAATTTAGAGGTTGGAGTTTAGAAGATGCTGCTAAGTCGAAAGATAAAGAAAAAGTTGATGATGGCACAGCTGACGAATTAACCCGTTTACGACCGATTCGCTAAATATTCTACTAGAGTTTTATCCATAATCTAGCAGGGTCTATCATTAATAAAGTAGGCTAAAATCTAGCCGCGCTATGTTCTAGGGTGCTATAATCCGCGCCCGTTTTAAAATTCTTATCGATTTAATGAGCAAAAAACTATATATCAAAACTTGGGGCTGTCAGATGAATGATTATGATTCGTCGCGGATGGCCGATCTACTCGCAAAAACCCATGAATATGAGGTGACCAATGATCCAAAAGAGGCCGATCTTTTGGTATTAAATACCTGCTCGATTCGTGAAAAAGCCCAAGAGAAGGTTTTTTCAAAACTTGGAGAGTGGAAAAATTTTAAGAATGACCAGCCTGATCTATTGATTGCGGTCGGTGGTTGCGTTGCCAGTCAAGAAGGCAAAGCAATTAGAAGCCGAGCACCTTATGTTGACATGGTTTTTGGTCCTCAAACTTTGCATCGATTACCGAATATGATCAATGAAGTGCAAAAAGATAATAAACCGGTTATTGATACTTCGTTTCCAGAGATTGAGAAGTTTGACATTCTACCAGCTCAACAAGTCGAAGGGGTTACGGCGTTTGTATCCATTATGGAAGGTTGCAGCAAATATTGTACTTTTTGTGTTGTACCTTATACTCGCGGTGAAGAAGTCAGCCGCCCATTTGATGATATTATCGCCGAAGTTGTAGCCTTAGCCGAAAAAGGTGTACGCGAAGTCAATTTGCTTGGGCAAAATGTCAATGCTTATCGAGGTAAGACGCATGACGGTGGTGAATCTGATTTAGCGGATCTCATTGAGTTAATTGCTGCAATTGAAGGAATTGGTCGAATTCGCTTTACCACTTCTCATCCGGTCGAGTTTTCCCAGCGTTTAATTGATGTCTATGGTAAAGTTCCTGAACTTGTTAACCATTTACATCTTCCCGTCCAGAGTGGTTCAGATCGCATCTTGGCAGCAATGAAAAGAGGGCATATGATTTTAGAATATAAATCTAAAATCAGAAAACTCAAAAAGATAAGACCTAACTTAAGTATGTCATCCGATTTTATTATCGGTTTTCCCGGAGAGACAGACAAAGACTTCGAAGATACAATGAAGCTAATTTCTGAAATAGATTTTGATATGAGCTTTAGTTTTATCTACAGCGCTAGACCGGGTACGCCTGCCTCTGAAATTGTTGACGATACGCCTCTTGAGGTTCACAAAAAACGATTGGCATTATTACAACAACGACTTAATCAACAATCACAAGAGCATGCGCGAAGAATGGTTGGGACAACACAAAGAATTTTAGTCGAAGGTCTATCTAAAAAAAATCCCATGCAACTTGCAGGACGCACCGAAAATAATCGGGTGGTCAACTTTGATGGTCAGCCGAAGATGATTGGGGAATTCGTCGATGTGATTATTACCGAGGCTTTACCAAATTCTATGCGCGGCAAATTGGTGACTTTATGACAGCTCCAAGTATTGAATTTATCTTAGAGCCGTTTAACAATTATAAACTATCGAATTTATCTGGGCATCTTGATGAAAACTTTCGTTTGATCGAAAAAAGAATGGGTGTAGAAATTTCCAATCGAGCGAATTTGTTTAAAGTGGTTGGTGAGCAGGATGCGATTGAAATTGTCGAAGAAATGCTGGTTGAAATTTACGATGAAATTAGCGAAGAAGAACCTCTCAATATCGAAACTTTGCATGTTATTGTTCAAACGGCTTGCCAAGAATTAACCGATAAAAATAGAAAGCAAAAAATCAAGCATTTAGTGATCTCGACTAAGCGTGGACAAATTAGACCGCGGGGTTTAAATCAACAAAAATATGTAGAAAATATTTTGTCGAGTGATATTACTTTTGGTATTGGTCCAGCAGGTACAGGCAAGACTTATCTTGCTGTCGCCTGTGCTGTCGATGCGTTAGAAAGACAAGAAGTTCGCCGTATTATCTTGACTAGACCAGCAGTAGAAGCGGGTGAAAAATTAGGCTTTTTGCCAGGAGATCTCAATCAAAAAGTTGATCCTTATTTAAGGCCTCTTTATGATGCACTTTATGAAATGCTTGGTTTTGAAAAAGTCGCTAAGCTGGTTGAAAATAACATTATTGAAGTTGCTCCGCTTGCCTATATGCGAGGACGTACCTTAAATGAATCATTTATCATTGTTGATGAAAGCCAGAATACAACTAAAGAACAAATGAAAATGTTTTTGACGCGGATTGGTTTTAATTCTAAAGCTGTCGTAACTGGTGATATTACTCAAATTGATTTACCCAGCGGGAAAATGTCTGGATTGCGTCAGGCGATTGATATTCTCGATTACGTCAAAGGAGTTAGTTTTAGTTTTTTTCAATCAGCCGATGTTGTAAGACACCCAGTGGTTCAAAGAATTGTTGAGGCTTACGAAAACAATTTGTCGGAAGAAAATTGACTTTTAGAGATAACAAAATGCTTATCCAAATTGATCTTCAAAATACGGTTGACTCACAATCATTACCAAAGGTTAGTCAGATGCAGGCGTGGTTATCGGTAGCTTTGAAGGAAATTAATACTAAATTTGAACACCCAGAAATCACCATTCGGGTTGTCTCTCCAGATGAAAGTCGGCAACTTAATTTGACATATCGAGGTAAAGACAAACCAACCAATGTTCTTTCTTTTCCTTTTGAAGCGCCAGAAATGATTCCGATTGAAGAACTCGATGAGTTTTTAGGCGATTTAGTTGTTTGTGAACAAATTATTATTGATGAAGCGAATAGCCAGCATAAAACAATTGAGAGTCATTGGGCGCATATGTTGATTCATGGCGTTCTTCATTTACAGGGGTTTGATCACATAGAAAAGCAACAAGCTGAACAGATGGAAGCGATGGAAATCGGTATATTAAATGAGTTAGGTTTCCCCAACCCTTACTAACCAGAAGATAGACGATTTGGAAAGATATTTGATTTATGTCAAGTTTAACTCCCGGTCTGATGATAATCTATCGGTGTGACAGTTCATTAACCCCGTTCATAATTTTTATCAAGGAGAGGTTTACTATGTCAACATTGAATGAAATAAAAGCGCAGCTTACCGAAAGACAAAAAGAACTTGAGTCTAGAGTGACTGCCATTAATGATGACGTTAGCCATAAGAATCAGCCTCTTTCATCGGACTGGGCTGAACAAGCCGTAGAAAGAGAAAATGAAGAAGTTCTAGAGGCTTTGGGCAATGCATCACTAGATGAAATCCAGAACATCAAACACGCGCTTCAGCGGATTGAAAAGGGAACCTATTTTGATTGTGAAGCCTGTGGTGATGCAATTAATCTAGAAAGGCTAAAGTTGTTGGTATCGACCGACCTTTGTACTCAATGTGCAGAAGAAGCTGAATCGCGTAGACAGTTTTGAGTTTAGAATCTACTAAAATAAGAGAGAAAATGATGACTATAGAAAAGCACGACTTGATTCATGAGCTTCCAGAACATAGAGAAAGAATTCACCAGCTAAAAATAAGTAATAATCATTTTTTAAAGCTTTTTAACCAATACCACGAAATCGAACATGAAGTACACCGAATAGAAGTGGGTGTTGAAAACACCTCCGATGATTATTTAGAGATCCAGAAAAAGCATCGTTTGCGGTTAAAAGATGAGCTTTTGTCCATCATTAAAGCCGCCTAGTGTCTCTATTATGGCGGTGAAAGCCGCGGTAAAGATGATAGCCTAGGCAGGTAATTATTAGACATAAGCTCCATCCCTAAAGTGTTTTATTGTTCAAACGCCCTCCAATATCTCCTTTTTCACAAAAAATGGTTAACTATTTGAAAACTATCTAATTTTTCTACTAAATTCGTCTTATTTATGGATGGCTCAATAGAGAAATGAGTTATGATACGGCCGAAATAATTATTTCGCTAATATTCTATAAAACCCTCAGATTAGTACCTCTGCAAAGATCCAATTTCTATCCTAGCCTACAGGATGTGCAATCCCACGTTTTTTTTCACATTTTCTATTACTATATAAGTATGAGTATGAGAAACACCAGACAGCTCCGATATTTGCCCTAGTAGAGCGCGGTAGTTTTTCATATTTTTTATACACAACTTTAGTAAATAGTCGAATCCACCGGCAACCATGTCGCATTCAATCACTTCCTTAATATCCTCTATTTCTTGTTGGAAGGTATCAAATGAGTCATTGGTGGTTTTGTCTAGTGTGACTGAAACATAGGCAAACATGTCATAACCTAGTTTGGAGGGATTTATAATGGCTTTGTAATTTTCGATATAACCTTCTTTTTCAAGCCTCTTTACTCGATCTAAGCAAGGGCTCGGACTTAAATTAACTCGTTTAGATAGCTCCACGTTGGACATTCGTCCATCTTTTTGTAGCTCTTTTAGTATCGATTGATCGATTTTATCTAAGTCTTTCATTTTACAGCTATTCTCTTTAAATTAGCAGGACTTGCTCAGTATATCAAACGGAAAGTTCTTTATCTATCAGTATGATCTATGGTTAATTCGCAAAAATAGCTACATAATATTGTGAATATTGCTATAAAATCAGCTAACTTTGTTGTTCGACATTATCCTCTTTTATACCTTGGAGATAGCGATGTTAATAAAATCACCTTTAACTACATCTGATGCGGTTCGTCAAAATATTCGAGATTTTTATCGTGAAGATGAAAATAAGCTACTCGATCAATTAATCCCGATTGCGGAAACTGGGGTAAAGGTCAGAAGCCGAATCTGGGAAAGAGCACGAAAGCTTATTGTGGCTATTCGGAAAGCTCAACAAGGTAAAGGTGGGGTTGATGCACTTTTGCAAGAGTTTGCTATTTCGTCGGAAGAGGGGGTTGTTCTTATGTGTTTGGCTGAAGCATTATTGCGCGTGCCAGATAAAATCACAGCCGATGAGCTTATTCGAGACAAATTGAGTGGCGGTGATTGGATTTCACACATAGGCCAGAGCGATTCAATGTTTGTCAATGCGTCTTCTTGGGGTTTATTGCTAACAGGTAAACTGGTTAATTACCGAAAAGAAAATCAAAAGAATCAGTTCGGCACACTTAAGAAAATGGTGGGTCGTTTAGGTGAACCCGTTATTCGAAAAGCGGTTAGGCAATCAATGGAGCTAATGGGATCTCAGTTTGTAATGGGAGTGACTATTGACAAAGCGTTGAAACGAGCTATACCGATGGAAGAAAAAGGGTATACCTATTCTTATGATATGCTTGGTGAAGGTGCGCGTACTATGAAGGATGCGGATCGCTATTATGCAAGTTATCTTAATGCGATCGAAACTATTGGCAAGGCGGCCAATGGAAAGGGAACCATTAAGAGTCCAGGGATTTCAGTTAAGTTGTCAGCAATTCATCCTCGTTATGAATTTACTCATCGAGAACGAGTGATGTCGGAGATAGTTCCTCGTTTAAAATCCCTCGCCTTAGAGGCCAAAAAATATGATATTGGATTTACTGTTGATGCCGAAGAAGCTGATCGATTAGATATATCATTAGACGTCATTGAAGCAGTCTTTTTAGATTCTGATCTCGATGGTTGGGATGGGTTTGGGATGGCCGTTCAAGCTTATCAAAAGCGAGCAATTTTTGTCATTGATTGGATTAGAGACCTAACTCAAAAAGCCAATCGAAAAATGATGGTTCGTTTGGTTAAAGGTGCTTACTGGGATAGTGAAATTAAAATTAGTCAAGCTGAAGGTTTTGATGACTTTCCTGTATTTACACGTAAAGCATCATCGGATGTTTCCTATCAAGCTTGTGCTAAAAAATTATTAGAATACCGAGATCGGATTTATCCTCAGTTTGCTTCTCATAATGCCTATACCGTTTCTACTATTTTAGAAATGAACGCTGAAACTCAACATTATGTTGATTCAAATAATAAGCACAAGGGTTTTGAATTCCAGCGGCTTCATGGCATGGGAGAGTCTTTATTCGATCAGATTGTGACCAACGAAAATATTCAGTGCCGAGTTTATGCGCCAGTGGGTGCTCATGTTGATCTGCTTGCTTATTTGGTCAGACGATTATTAGAAAATGGCGCGAATAGTTCGTTCGTTAATAACATTGTTGATGAAAATATTTCAGTTGAGTCTTTGCTAATTGACCCTCTAGAAACCGTTCAGTTATGGAAAGAAAAACGTAATTCTTTAATAGCTATGCCGAGAAAGCTTTATGGTGAAAAAAGAGTAAATTCTAAAGGTTTAGATCTAACGGATCTGAACCGTTTGACCGCGTTAAAAAATAATCTCGATGACTGGTTTAAAAATAGAAATAGATCTTTTCCTAAAGATAAGACTCGTGATGAGCTATTAGCCGTCATTAATCCTGCAAATAATTTAGAAGTATTAGCTTATTTAGAAAAAGACGATGCTGATGGGATGAAAAGAAAACTTCACTCCTGTCAGGATGCTTTTAAATCTTGGTCTAGTAAACCGGTTTCTGAGCGAGCTGAGGTTTTATTTAAAACCGCTGATGCGTTAGAAAAAAATATGGATGAGTTAATGGCTATCTGTATTAAAGAAGCGGGAAAAACGCCACAAGATAGTGTTGCGGAAGTTAGAGAAGCGGTAGATTTTTGTCGTTATTATGCGATAAATGCCGAAAAGCTAATGGCCGATCAATCGTTAAAATCATTAGGTGTTGTACTTTGCATTAGCCCGTGGAATTTTCCTCTGGCAATTTTCTTAGGACAAGTTTCTGCGGCGATGGTTTGTGGAAATACTGTGATGGCAAAACCAGCTGAACAGACATCGTTAATCGCTGTAAGAGCGATAGAAATAATGTCTGAGTGCGGACTTCCCGATGGCGTTGTTTCAATTGTGCAGGCCAGAGGAAGCCAAGTTGGTCAGGTAATTGTACCCGATGAAAGAATTAAAGCTGTAATGTTTACAGGCTCGACTGACGTAGGTAGTTGGATGGCAAAAACCTTAGCTATGCGAGGTGGCGAGCCAATCCCTTTAATCGCTGAAACTGGTGGTCAAAATTGTATGATTGTAGATTCCACTGCATTACCTGAGCAAGTGGTAGATGATGTGATTGCATCGGGTTTTCAAAGTGCTGGTCAAAGGTGTTCAGCGTTAAGAGTATTATTTGTCCAAGATGGTATTGCCGATAAAGTTATTAATATGATTCGCGGAGCAATGAAAGAATTACATGTTGGCGATCCTGCTTATTTGAGTACGGACGTAGGGCCAGTTATCGATAATAAAGCGTTAAGTAATTTAGAGCATCATGCAGAAAAAATGAAAACCGATGGCTCTCTTTTACATATCTGTGAAATGGATAAAGAGGAAACTAAAGATGGAACCTTCTTTGCGCCAAGGCTTTATGAAATCGATCATCTTTCTGTTTTAGAGGAAGAAGTTTTTGGTCCTTGCGTTCATGTCATTCGATTTAAACCTGAGAATCTAGAAGATGTTATGAGTCAAATTGTTGAAGCCAAATTTGGTTTAACTATGGGGATTCATTCGAGAATCGGTGAAAAATGTGCTTATTTAGCAGAGCGTTCAGTTGCAGGAAATGTCTATGTAAATCGCAATATGATTGGCGCGATTGTTGGTGTACAACCTTTTGGTGGGCGTGGATTATCGGGTACTGGGCCGAAGGCAGGTGGACCACATTATCTGACTCGTTTGGTTAAGTCGTCAGGTATTGAAGAAGTCGCACCTTTGAGTGATGAGCAATTATCGAGTAAAAATGAATTAGCAAACGCAGATGTTTCTAATCAATTTGAACAGCAGATCAAACAATTAAAAAAGAACTTTTATGAATGGCGTTATGAGCCATTAACTAGCCGTTTATCGGTAATTAGACAAATCCTAGCGCACCTCTCGGCTGATAATAAGGCAGCAAAATTAATTCCTGAATTAGATTCAAGTATTGTTGCGGCTAGGCGTCAACTATTAAAAATAGAGAATAAACTCGCTCTGCCAATTCAACTCCCAGGACCAACCGGAGAATCTAATTGGCTATCGTTTGAAGGCAGAGGTGTTTTGGTTAGTTTATTTGATCAACAATCAAATGTTGAAACTTGGATGATTAGTCTTCTATCGGCTCTTGCTGCGGGCAATACTTTAGTTGTGGTAGTTGAAGATAAACAACAAAATAAAATTGCAGATCTATTCGTTGATGCTATTTTCGAAATTGGAATTACCGATAACATTCTAAAAATCATAAAATTATCTGAGTTAAATTCTGCACTAAAAGATGAAAATATTTCAGGCGCAATTGTCGATTCACAAAGTGATTGGCAAGGTTATCTGGCTCAAAAAATTGCTGAGAGAACAGGTGAGATTTTACCTGTTATTTGTGAAACTGATTTAGATATTCTCTTCTATCGATTGATCACTGAAAAAACGGTGAGTATTGATACTACAGCTGCCGGTGGAAATGCGTCATTGATGACTATGGCGGAAGAGGGGATGTTGGATATTTAATGAAGAGTTCTGTTTTGGGCTGTATTTGACATGCAGCCTGAGGTTCAGTTTTTGGCTTGATATGTTCATTCTAACTGTTGTCCAACATCCATACTTTTATGAAGGAACCTAATGACATTAACTCCACTTTCTATTACTAAGTAAACTATTATGTGGTGCTCGTGATGGTAAATCCTAACGGGAGGATCGAACTCGGCTCGTTCACGGCATATTAAAGGTTGTTCAGCGAGAAGCTGGAGAGAGTTTTCCAGCCCATCAAGATACTTATCAGCTTGAGTTTCACCCCATCTATTAGCAGTGTATAGCCAAATATCGATTAAGTCTTGTTTAGCTTGAGTCTGCTGATAGATATTTAACATTTAGGAGTCAGAATTCAATTGAGACTGCTCTCGGGCAAGGCGCTTTATTTCACTCATATCGAGTTTACCGTCTAAATCACTTTCTAAGCCTTTAGTGATAGCTTGCTGCAAAGCTAAAGTTTTATCACGTAGCTCTTGATCTCGACGGATCAGGTCTCGCACATAGTCGCTATTATTGGAATAACGGCCGCCTTGGATTTGCTGATCGACCCACTCACGCATAGGGTTTGGAAGAGAAATGTTCATTGTTGCCATAATGTTTTACCTCTTATTACTAAAACAATAATGACATACTTTGGCAATATCTGTCAAAACTGCTTGATATTGGAATTACAAATAGTTTAATTAGGTATGTTTTGCAGGGGGTTATTGTAAGAGATTTTGAATGCTAACAATTAAATACTTTTTGAGAACCAAAACTTACAAAGCAAGGAAAAGTTTATGCTTCAACCTAAAGATGAACACATAAAAGAAATGGCTGTCCTCATATTTTCCTTTGCTGAACATATATTGATTAATTTCGAAACTTTAGAGCTTTCACAAAGGTGTTTAGATCGAGCTCTATATTTGATATTTAGCGTGTAGGTCAGTCTTTAGGCTGACATGGTTTAAATGACGAAAATAATCTCATTAATCGTAGCATCACATTAGACGATACCGAAACTAGTTTAAACGGACTAGGGGGTTTATTGCGAGCTTTAAATTTTCCTGGATGACAGTTCAACTCGATTGACAGGTTATCAAATGAGCACTATACTTACCAATAAATCGGTAAAAGGTCGCTATATATTCCAATGATTGTTAACAAAACAAGAAAAGCAATTGTCTTCCCTAGTAATAAGAGAATTCTCAAAACTCTTGGGGAAAATATTAAGCTGGCTTGTAAGAGACGAAAGCTGACTCAAAAATTGGTAGCTGATAGAACCGGTCTTTCAAGGCTAACCATTCGGAAAGTTGAAAATGGTGACCCATCTGTTTCTATTGGTCATTATATCAATGTATTAGCTGTTTTAGATCTCGCAGGAGATCTTGAAAAGGTAGCTCTTGATGACGAATTGGGAAGGAAACTCCAAGATATTGAATTGCTAAAATAGGGAGCTAGCAATGAGCAAAGTAATTTATGTCTACGCTAACTGGGAAGGGTTAGAACCTCCTATATTACTAGGTACACTAAATACAACGATAATTAGAAATAGTGAAGTGTTCAGATTTTCTTATGATAAAAATTGGATCAATTCTGAATATTGTCAGCAAATAGATAGTGACCTGAATTTATATGCTGGCGAGCAGTTTGCAAAAAACAATAAAAATTTTAGAGTTTTTCTAGATTCATCTCCTGATCGTTGGGGAAGATTGCTCATGCAACGGAGGGAAGCTGCTTACGCCCGACGTGAGGGAAGAAATGCTGTGACACTTAATGAATCAGATTATCTTCTTGGCGTACATGATGATTACCGAATGGGGGCATTAAGGTTCAAAAAAGAATTAAACGGCGAGTTTTTGGATAATGATGCGGAGATGGCTGCACCACCTATATCGTCTTTACCAGAACTGGAATATGCGGCAGCGGAAATTGAGAATGACCCAGATATTGATAGTGAAAAATATATTACATGGCTAAAAATGTTAATGGCTCCAGGTTCGTCTTTGGGTGGTGCTAGGCCTAAATCTTGTGTGGTAGAAAAAGATGGCTCACTCTGGATGGCCAAATTCCCAAATAAATTAGATAATTTTGATGTAGGAGCATGGGAGTATGTTGCCTATAAGCTGGCAATTTCTGCAGGAATCTCTATGTCTGAGAGTAATATTAAAAAATACAATAGTCACCATCATACTTTTTTAACTAAACGTTTTGATCGAACGTTAACATCTCGCAAGCACTTTTCTTCAGCCATGGCGCAGTTAAAATATTATGACGGAGATGAAGGAGCTAGCTACCTAGAAATTGCAGAATTTTTAATAAATAATGGTGCAAGAACAAAACAAGATTTATCTCAGTTATGGCGCCGAATTATTTTTAGTATTGCTGTTTCTAATACTGATGACCACCTCAGAAATCATGGTTTTTTATTTTCGGGTAAAGGCTGGTGTTTATCCCCAGCTTATGACATTAATCCTGTCGCTAACGCTAGTGGACTTCATTTAAATATTGACGAACGAGATAACAGTTTGGATTTTAATTTAGCCTTTGAAGTAATTGAATATTTTCAGTTGTCTAGACCTGAGGCGCACAAGATCCATAGAGAAGTTATTGCTAGTGTTCAACATTGGAATCGTGAAGCTTCTACAATAGGAATAAGCCGGAATGAGCAGAAATTAATGTCTTCGGCTTTTAGAGTATAATTTTGTGATTTATTGTTAAGTAACAGCCTATTCATAAAATTTTCTGATCGGATATAAAGCTACAACTCCAAAATCGATATTTGCTGAACATATAGTGATTTATCTCGAAAATTCAGAGCATCTATAAAATTGGTGATTTAGTGAAGGGAGTTAGATTGAGGGCTGTATTTAATTGATGATAAGTTGAAAAGCGTTTCGCAGCACTACGCTCTGACTGCAAGTTTCTTTTGTCCAAAGCCACACCAAAAGTAGGCGCTCTTAGGCGAAAGAAACCAAAAAGTCAGTCGTTCAATCTAACTAATTAGACATTTTGGTTGTATAGCATCTCTTACTTCACTGCCTTTACTTTCCATATAGCGCTGCATCGGGCACAAAAGAACTCGCCATGCTCAGACAGCTTTTGCGCTTTTCCAATGCATCATGAGTTTTATGAATCCGTTAGAAGCCACTGGGGTGGGCTACCAGAATATCAGATTAACTACTCGGGTTAAAAAAACTAGGACAATGTGTCTTAAAAATGTTTCGAGATAAGCGTTAATGTGGGCGCTCCTTTAGCCTCTTCTAGTAAAATAAGGACGCAAATTTCGGTCGCCTAGTGCGTAACGTAATGGGGCTTTTTGCGTTCTTTTTTGGCTCTTGAAAAAAGAATGTCGCAGTCAGAGCGTAGCGCTGCGAAAAACTCATACCAGATCTAGACTCTAGTTTTTGAATCTTTGATAAACTAAGTTTCCCGGTAGTTACCTTCTTTTCTTTTTATTGATAGGCTTCATAGGGCTGATATTCTCTAAAGAACCAATTAATATCGTACAATATACCCGTTCCACCTCAAGATGCATGTTTCAGTGCTCAGCTAGGAAATCTGAACACCAAAAGTAGGCGTTCTTAGACGAGGCACAACTTATAGGGAATGACTAGTCCTTTCCACCAAGAGTTGTAACGCTGTACAGGTTTCCTAGCTGAGCACCCATAGGGCAAGGCTATAAACAACCATCTTCTTTGTTAAGCAATTTTCAGCTAGAATGACTAGCTTAAAAATTACTTGCCTCAAATATGGCCGTTTCTAGTCTCGCCTAAATGCGCCTACTTTTGGTGCTGAAACATGCACCTTGAGGTGGAACGGGTATATGTATAATACAACTTGTTTTAACTAGGGTAGCAAGAGCTCTTTGGGGCTGTGCCGATCGATTCAGAAATCAAATAATTATAAAGGGTGACAATATCAACCCAATACAACAAGCACACCAATTAATTGGACAAAACAAATTAGCTGAGGCTGAAAAGCTGTTAGTTGGTTTCTTACAAACTAATCCTGAACACCCCCAAGCGCTGTATGCTATGGCTCAAGTGGGAGTTAGAGTGGGCGCGTTTGAGCAAGTGCTGCCACTATTAAAAAAATGTGTAGGGTTATTACCTAAAGAGCCAAACCCGCTTTTACAGTTGGCTCAAGTTAGTGCAGAAATTTCTAAAATTGATTTAGCCAGTCAGTCTTATGGTCAATTGATTGAAAAATTTCCTAACTGGTCTGAAGGTTACTTTAACTACGCCGGTTTTCTACAATCCATGGGAGAGCTTGATCGAGCTGTGGAGATGTTACAGAGAACGATTGAATTGGATTCAAGTCATTCAAGCGCTTATCTGGCTTTAACTGGAATACAAAAAATGGATGATTTTCCTGAATTGATTGATTCAATGGAAAATTTGTTAACCAGTTTAGAATCGAATAAATCTTTACCGTCAGAGAAGGTCACCAATTTAGATTATCAAAAAATGCAGCTTAATTATGCGTTGGGAAAATCGAAAGCGGATCAACAACAAACGGACAAAGCATTTAGTTATTGGCAAAAGGCGAACGCGATCCAGTTTTCTCATTGTGGGTTTAAAGTTGAACAAATGAAGCCATTTTTTGACTCACTTAAAAACGAGTTTAAAAGACTGTCACCGATTAAAACCGAAACGAAAGACGACTCTCAATTAACACCAATTTTTATCCTAGGCTTGCCTCGTTCCGGCTCGACCTTGTTAGAGCAAATATTGACTAGTCATTCTAAAATCGAAACTGTGGGCGAAGTCAATTACATTGCAGATGTGTTAGTTAATCAAATGCAAACGATTACTGAGCAGGTTTATCCCCAAGGCTTAGAAAAAATATCCGATGAACAGTTTAAACTATTAGGTAAAAGCTATTTAGCGCAGATTCATAGGCACCATCCGCAAGCTAAATTTATTATTGATAAGTTGCCAGCCAATTTTCAATCAATAGGGTTGATAAAACGGGCTATTCCCAATGCAATGATCATTCATCTTAAACGCGATCCTATGGCGGTCGCTTTTTCTATTTATCGCAATTTCTTTGCGGCTAATGAACCTTATTTTTGTAGTCTAGAAGAATTAGCAGATTACTATTTAATCTATAAAGACTTGATGGAATTTTGGAAGCTGGAAGATCAACAAGATTGGTTGGAGTTAGATTACGAAAAATTAGTTTTGTCGCCTCAGTTGGAAATAACTCAGGTGTTGGATGCTTGCGGTTTACAGTGGCAAGATGCTTGTTTAAATTTTTATAAAAATAAACAGCGAATCGTGACCTTAAGCGATAATCAAGTGCGTCAACCTCTCCATCAAAAAGCAAATGAAAGTTGGAATGACTATGCAGAATATCTTAAACCATTTGCTAAGAGAATCGGTTTGTAAGGTGTGATATATTGATTGTCGCTAACAATATTAGATTAGACAAAATAAAGATAAATTAACCATGTCGATAATTATAGGTATAGATCCCGGCTCTCGTATCACTGGATTTGGGGTGATAAAAATGAATGGCCGCAAGGTAGAATATATCGCCAGCGGTTGTATTCGTGTGAAAGATGCCATTGTTGCCGATAAACTTAATCAAATTTTTGACAGCGTTTCGCAAGTAATACATGAATACAAGCCGAGCGAAGCGGCGATTGAACAGGTATTTATGTCAAAAAATGCCGATTCAGCTCTTAAACTCGGTCAAGCTCGTGGCGCAGCGATGGTGGCCATGGCGCAACATGCTTTGGTTGTTGCGGAATATTCAGCGAGGCAAATTAAACAATCGGTGGTGGGGACTGGTGGCGCAGATAAATCGCAAGTTCAACATATGGTCACTAGCTTGTTGAGTTTAAATGCTGCGCCTCAAGCGGACGCCGCCGATGGATTAGCTGTAGCAATTTGTCATGGCCATATGTTAAAAAGTGCGCTCTATGAAGTCGGTGCAAAAAAAGTAACAAGAGGGCGGTTGCGCTAGTATTTTCGGTTGCAACATAAATATTGATAATAACCACAAAAAGAGTCATCAATGATAGGTCGATTAAGCGGGATCTTGTTAGAAAAACAACCACCTTTTATTTTGGTTGATGTCAATGGTGCGGGTTACGAATGCCAAGCACCAATGAATACGATTTATAATCTCCCCGATTTAGGGCAGTCGGTAATTTTGCATACCCATCTATCGGTCAGTGAAAATGCTCACACCTTGTTTGCTTTTTACAGTTTAGAAGAACGAACCTTATTTCGAGAGTTAATTAAGGTTAATGGCGTCGGTCCAAAGTTAGCACTCGCTATATTGTCAGCAATGAACGCGATGGAGTTTGTGCAAAATGTCCGATTTGGCGAGCCAACAAGCTTGGTAAAAATCCCTGGAGTCGGCAAAAAAACTGCCGAACGTCTCATTATTGAGATGAAAGATAAGCTCAAAGACTGGCAGGTGGATTTGAAAAATGATTCAGAAGCGACTCAATCGTCTAATCAATCGAGCAATGGGAATATTCAAGAAGCTATTAGCGGACTAGTCGCGTTGGGTTATAAACCACAAGCCGCTAGTCGAGCGATTAGCCAGGTAGATGACGATACTTTGCCAACGGCGAGTTTGATTCGCTTAGCTTTAAAGAATATGTAACGGTTAAAGAGTATGTAACGGTTAAAGAATATGTAATGGTTTATTTTTAGATTCTACTTTCATTAAGCCTGCGTTTATGGGTAAAATACTACTCACACAAACACCTATTAGGCTCTTCGATACAGCATGATTGAAACCGACCGCATCATTAGCGCTACTAACCAAGGTACAGAAGAGCAAATTGATCGTGCGATCAGGCCTAAAACCTTAGCTGATTACATAGGACAAAAGAAAGTCCGCGCGCAAATGGATATCGCTTTCCAAGCGGCTAGAAAACGTCAAGAAGCACTCGATCATGTATTAATTTTTGGCCCTCCCGGTTTAGGTAAAACCACTTTGGCGAATATTGTCGCAACCGAAATGGGAGTCAATATCCGTCATACCTCAGGGCCGGTATTAGAAAAAGCGGGCGATCTCGCCGCGTTACTCACTAACCTAGATGAAAATGATGTTTTATTTATTGATGAAATCCACCGTTTGAGTCCTGTAGTCGAAGAAATTCTTTATCCTGCAATGGAAGATTATCAACTGGATATTATGATCGGAGAAGGTCCCGCTGCTCGCTCGATAAAAGTTGATTTGCCGCCTTTTACCCTTGTTGGCGCAACGACCAGAGCAGGTTTATTGACTTCACCATTGCGCGACCGTTTCGGAATTGTTCAACGATTAGAGTTTTATGATGTTGAAGAATTAACCACCATCGTTGAACGCTCCGCAAGGATTGTTGGATTACCCATTGATAATACCGGCGCAAAAGAAATTGCCAGACGCTCTCGCGGAACGCCTCGAATTGCTAATCGATTATTACGTCGAGTCAGAGATTATGCTGAAGTCAAAGCCGATGGTTCAGTTGATAAAAATATTTCAGATATGGCACTAAATTTACTTGATGTCGATAATCGAGGTTTCGATAACATGGATCGAAAACTATTGTTGGCGATTATAGAAAAATTTGACGGTGGCCCAGTTGGACTTAATTCACTTGCTGCTGCGATTAGTGAGGAGCGCGATACTATTGAAGACGTGTTAGAGCCTTTTTTAATTCAGCAAGGTTATATTCACCGAACTCCGCAAGGTCGAGTTGCTACACAATCAGCCTATCGTCATTTTGGTTTGAAACTGGTTGACTCTTCAGATAACAAACCTGTTAACAAGGATTTGTTTGAGTAGGGGGGCGGCGAGAGTTAATTATCGCTCCAAATCATCTAATAAAGCTTAACTAACGATTTCTTAGAATAATCATTTAATTCGTCAATTCTATTTTCTTTTACTTTAATTACCCATTCAGGATCTTGTAGCAAGGCTCTACCAACGGCGACCAGATCAAATTCATTGTTATCTAACCGATCCGCTAGCTGGGTAAATGATTCTTCTGCTACTTGAGATGAGTTAACCATATCTCTTTTTTCTTCGTCTATAAAGCCAGTATTTAATCCGACACTGCCAACGGTGATACAAGGTTTTCCGGTTAGTTTTTTTGTCCAACCAGCAAGATTGAGTGATGAGCCTTCAAATTCAGCTTCCCAAAATCTGCGAGTGGAACAATGGAAAATATCGACGCCTGCTTCAACTAAGGGGGATAAAAAAGCTTCTAATTCTTCGGGAGTATTTGCGAGTTTGGCTGAGTAGTTTTGCTGTTTCCATTGTGAGTATCTGAGAATAATTGGGAAATCGGCACCACATTTTTCTCGGATACCTTTTATAACATCGACGGCAAATTTAGTACGTGCGGGTAAGTTACCGCCGTAATCGTCATCTCTTTGATTAGTATCTTGCCAGAAAAACTGATCCACCAAGTATCCATGAGCGCCATGAATTTCAACGCCATCAAATCCAATCGATTTTGCGTCAACAGCTGCTTGAACAAATGCATTAATGGTTTCTTGAATATCATCTTTGCCCATAGCCACGCCGGACTCTTTTCCTTTAGCTACTAATCCAGAGGGGCTGTAGCCGGGAATGGTTTCATCAGGTCCTGCACCTTTATTTGCTTGTCTAATTGAGCCAGCGTGCCACAGTTGCGGGACTATTTTGCCGCCTGCTTCATGAACCGCATCTACGACTTTTTTCCAGCCGGCGAGGGGTTTATCACCATAAATGTAGGGAACGTTTGCATAGCCGTTGGCTGCTTTGTGGTTAACACAGGTACCCTCAGTAATGATCAGTCCGACATCATTTTTAGCTCGTCGTTGGTAATAGGCTACGACTCGATCGTTCGGAATACCTTCAGGACAGAAAGTCCGGGTCATGGGAGCCATTACAACTCGATTTCGCAGTGATAATGAACCTAATTCGATCGGTTGAAATAGATTACTGTCTGATAAAAGCATAGAATTTGACCTCGGTCTACTTAGCTATCAATTTTTAATTTGATTGAGTGGAATGGAGATTATGAAGAGTATGAGGCTTACTAGGTTGTTTTTCAATGCTAGCGACGATTATACCAAAGGTTGTAAAAGACATGTCTAAAAAATATAGAATAAATCTAGTGTCAGCTGTGTTGCTTAACGATAATTGCGTGTTGCTCTGTCTTCGCAAAAATACTAAGGATTTTTCGGGTTACTGGTCTTTACCAATTGGACATATTGAAGAGGGAGAACAGGTGGAACAAGCTCTAGCGCGAGAGTTGAAAGAAGAGCTGGGAATAAGGATTATTTTGGCGGAAAAAATAACGCAAAAATTTGACCAAGGACAATCAATATTCCATCAGGTCTTTAAAGTGACTGATTATGAGGGAGAGGTTACTAATCTAGAGCCGGATTTTTGCGAAAAACTAGCTTGGGTTAAGTTTGATGAGCTGCCGGATTCGATCACGCCTATTAGTAAAGAAATATTGGCTGAGTTGTGAAATAAAACGACTAACTTTTATCCTTAGTATTTTGATAGCTTATAAACTGATTTTTGCCTTGTTCTTTTGCTTTAAATAATGCTTTATCTGCTCTTTCAAGCAGCTCAATATCGCTAATAGGCTCTTCAAAATTAAAGGTTGATATACCGATACTAACCGTCAAATAGCGGCTTGCTGTATTCCATTCGTGCGTTATTTTAAGAGAAATAATTGATTTTAATATTAGCTCAGCGACAAGCTCTGCTCCCTTTGTTGAAGTGTCCGGTAAGATAAAAACAAATTCTTCTCCACCGAAGCGTGCGACAAAATCGGTTTCCCTTTGTTGGCTGTCCTTCAATGTTTTAGCGACCATCTTGAGACAGTCATCACCAGCTAAATGTCCATAATGATCATTAAAAGCTTTAAAACAATCAACATCTAAAATCAAGACAGAAACAGGCCAACGATATCGTTTGCCAAGTTGTAATTCATTCACTAATCCTTTATCTAATGCTCGTCGATTTGCAATTCCGGTTAGACCATCGGTCAAAGATAGTTCATGTAATTTTTTGTTTTGTTCATCAATGGTTTCTGCAAAATAATTAAATGATTGAGCAATATCGGAAATTTCATCGTTTCCAGCGAGGTCTAAATGTAATATCTTTCCTTTAGAGCGAAGTCTCACACTATCATTAAGAATGATTAGTCGTTTTATTACTGTTCGTTGTAAATAATAAATAATTGCGATCAATAATAAAATAGAGAAAATTGCAGTTAATCCGATAACTTGGGTTTGCTCTTCGATGCGGGATGATGTTGATTCAATATCCTTTATAACTGATTCATTTAATTGGAATGAATAAAATTGAACATGGGTGACATAATCACTCACTAAATTGAGAACAAAATTACCTCGCCCAGTTGACTGACCAATACTTCTCAATTCATTGACTCGTGTCGGTATTAGCCCTACATCGGAAAGTAAGATCGTTTTAAGTTGTAAAGTTAAATCTTTCGCACTAATGCCATTAGGCAAAGTAATTGATTCGCTTTCCATTAACATCGAATCAATTTTCTTTTCAATTTGTTCAAGTTGAAGCCTTACTTGATTTAATCGGTTCATTGTAAGCACTTTACCGGAAACTCCCACTATTTCTGAGAAATTTAATGCCCAAAAAAACGCAGCGTGTTGATTATCGTGATCATGATCTTTATTGTTGGTAAGAACTGAGACTTTATCGTTAAGCAGGTACATTTCTCTTTCTTGAGACGTCATGATTGATTGAATATTAATTCTTTTTTCGATTAACAAATTCAAACTTGCGAACTCTTGGGAAATAACACCTAATTGAACCTTTAAGTATTCATCATTATTTTTATCTAATCCAAGCTCATTTATATCTGCAACGGTATCTTCAATATCTTGGTAGGCAACACGTCGGAAAGCTTGAGTTTCTGACTTCACTAATCGTTCTGTGAGGTAAGTGAGATTGTTGGCTTTGCTATAGGTTAATCGGGATAGGTTGACTTCTGGTAAGGCTTCAGAGGTTAGTTGCGACAAAATAGACTGAAAATCAATAAAGCGGTTAATAACAACAGAATTAACGATGATAAAAATGACTAGTAGGCTCACCAGCGAACCACTCACAAGTGTTACTAGAGAACTTCTTCTTTTTACAACCGTGTTATTGCGCCCATGTGGCTGATTTAAGTTTTCAGCCATTTCGCTGAAGGCTCTTTTTCTTAGCGGCGTCAATTAAACGAGAGTCTAAATTTAACCGGATATTCTTTTGTTCTTTGATCTTATCCATGACGATATCGACTATTAACCGGAACATTTGATTGTCGTAGCGTAGGGAGTTAGAGGTCTTAAATGTTGAATAACCATCTCCACCAGAGGCAATATAATCAGAAGTCGCTAGCTTATAAATAGATGAAGGTTTTAACGGTTTACCATTAATCAATACTGAAATAACCCTTTTTCCTGATGGCGCCGAAGAATCATATTTAATTTGCATGCCAGAAACTTGGGGAAATCGTCCTTTTATTTGTTCAATGATACTAAATCCATTTTCTAGCGCCTCAACTAATTGTTTTCCGGTTACTTCAAGTAAAATAATTTTGTTTCTAAATGGAATTTCTTTGCCAATATCTTTACGGGTCAAAAAGGTATTAGCAGGATAATAAGATTCACCTCGAATGCTTCCGCTATTTAGTAGAGCTATATCGGAATTGGTGTAGCTTTTCATTGCATCGGTTACAAAATTTGCGAAAGGGTTTTCTTCGGTTCTAACTATAGTGTGCCCAGTGTCCATTGGAGTCTCTAAAAGTCCGATTTTCTGCTGGAGTAGAGCTGATAATCGATCCGTATAGCTGATGACTTGATTATAAACGTCTGGGTCTTTTGGGTATAGGCTGAGATCTTTTGTTTGCCAATCAATATTCAATGATGTGGCTTGATCTTTTTCCCATTTTAATTCAGCCAAAACAACATGCCGTTGTTTAGAAAGAAATATATTGTTTTTATGTTTGATATTGTTAGGCCCTTCATGGGAATTAAAATAGGCGTCCTTGCAAAAACTAATATCAATTATATTGTCATTAAGTAGTTGTTCTATTTCGGGATTATGAGTTGAATACAGCAATACAATTAGGTCAACACCGCTACTACGAAGCTTTTTTGATTCTTTTTCGATGGCTTGTTTTTCATCGAGAACCGTTATTCTTGTTAAAGCATATTCTTCAATGACGTTTTTATTGATGACGGAAATTATTCCCAGCTTGTAGTTTCCTTGTTGAACAACCGTACTTTCAATTAGTCCATCTAAATTACCTTTGGTTAAGCTATCTTTTAAATTACTGGCAACAATTGGAAAAGCGGCTTCATAGGCTCGTAACGATAGCTCATCTTCTAGAAAACCAAACTCTCTTTTATCGACGCCCATCGCATCGGGTTCTAAGCTATTTAACAAGTCGATGATATGGGTGCCTCTATCTAAAGAGGATAACGGGCTAGGGCTTAAACTATCACCACCAAAAAGGAAAAAAGTAGGAGTCCCCGATTGTCGATGCTGTTTTAATAGGTGAGCGAGTTCGGGATAACGTCCTTTGTTGTCACTCGAAATTTCGGTCATACCTGCGGTAAAAATAATAGTCGCTTTTTCAGTTGCACCGACAAAACCAGTACAAAATATCAATTTAAAACTAATCCCTAGGGCATATATAAGAGATTTTAATCGAAACATTATTTGTGGATAACCTGCGCTATTAAGAGTTTATTTATCGTATATCTCTTTAAATATAGCATTTATATTGAGTTTTACCCTATATATTCAATTTTTATAGTTAGTACCAATTAAAAATGTTTGTTTATATCAATTTGGATACCAGCTCACATTAGGTGTTGTTATTAAGCACTCTTCCTAAAAACATGCCAGTATAAGACTTTTTATTTTTACTGACCTGCTCTGGCGTACCTTCTGCGATAATATGACCACCTTTACTACCACCTTCTGGGCCTAAATCGATGATCCAGTCGGCGGTTTTAATAACATCGAGATTGTGCTCTATGACCAATACGGTGTTGCCGTGATCGCGTAATCGATGAAGAACCGCAAGTAGCTGCTTTACATCGTGAAAGTGAAGTCCCGTAGTTGGTTCGTCTAAAATATAGAGGGTTTTACCGGTATCTCTTTTACTCAATTCTTTGGATAATTTAACTCGCTGAGCTTCACCGCCAGAAAGTGTTGTCGCGGCTTGGCCTAAACAAATGTAAGAAAGACCCACGTCAATTAGGGTCTGCAGTTTTCTTGAAATAGAGGGGATCGCATCAAAAAATTCTCGCGCGTCTTCAACCGTTAAATTTAGAATCTCGTTGATGTTTTTTCCTTTGTAGGTGATTTCCAGAGTTTCTCTGTTGTAGCGTTTTCCTTTACAGACGTCGCAGGGAACATACATGTCAGGCAGAAAATGCATTTCGACTTTGATTAATCCATCACCTTGGCAGGCTTCACAACGACCACCTTTGACGTTAAAACTAAATCGTCCGGGTTTATAACCACGGGTTCTTGATTCTTGCGTACCAGACATCAGCTCTCTAATTGGGGTAAATATGCCAGTGTAGGTTGCTGGATTAGATCGAGGTGTTCGCCCAATAGGGCTTTGGTTAATATCGACAACTTTATCAAAATGATCAATTCCTGAATAACTTTTGTAGGCAGAGGGCGTTAATGTCGATGCTCGATTCAGTTCGGTTGCAGCTATTGGGTACAAAGTGTTATTGATCAAGCTGGATTTTCCCGAACCAGACACGCCGGTTACGCAAGTAAAAACACCGACTGGTAGTTTTAAATTAACCGATTGAAGGTTATTTCCAGTCGCACCTTTTAACTCAAAGAACTGGTTATCTTTTGCTGGGATTCGTTGTTTAGGTATTTCAATGGATTCTTTGCCAGATAAGTACTTTCCGGTGAGTGATTGTTTATTTCTTAGAATATCTTTAAGTTTTCCTTTGGCAACAATTTCTCCACCATGAATACCAGCACCAGGACCAATGTCTAAAACATAATCTGCGGTTCGAATAGCATCTTCATCGTGTTCGACAACAATCACTGTGTTACCTAGATCCCGTAAATGCCGCAGTGTTTTTAATAAGCGTTCATTATCGCGTTGATGTAAACCGATGGAAGGTTCGTCTAAAACATACATCACTCCAACTAGACCAGCACCTATTTGACTTGCAAGTCTAATTCTTTGCGCTTCTCCTCCAGACAAGGTATCGGCACTTCTTTCTAGTGAAAGATATTCAAGCCCAACATTAACGAGAAACTCTAATCGATCACAAATCTCTTTTAATATTTTTTCAGCAATTTTTCCGCGTTTTCCCGGAAGTTTTAATTTGCGAAAAAATTCAAAAGCTTCGTCAATCGGAAGATTAGTTAGAGATGGTAAGTTTCGCTTTTTAATTAAAACTGAACGCGCGACATCTTTTAATCGAGTTCCATCACAAGAAGGGCAAGATTGTTTGGTCATGTATTTTTGTAGTTCTTCTCTGACAGCTACGGATTCTGTTTCATGGTAACGACGTTGCATGTTAGGAATAACTCCTTCAAAACGATGAACCCGTTGCATAACATCACCACGATCATTGGAGTAAGTAAATTCAATTTTGGTTTTTCCGCTACCGTAAAGAATTATTTTTTGGATTTTTTTAGGTAATTTATTAAAAGGTTTTTCGATATCAAATTCATAATGTTTGGCTAATGATTTAAGCATATGAAAATAATAAACACTGCGCCTGTCCCATCCTCTTATTGCTCCGCCGGCAAGTGACGTTTCTGGGTTAATCACGATCCGCTGAGGGTCAAAAAATTGATCGACACCTAGCCCATCACAAGTTGGGCAGGCTCCCGCTGGATTGTTAAATGAAAAGAGTCGCGGTTCTAGTTCCGAAAGACTATGTCCACAATCAGGGCAAGCAAATTTGGCTGAAAAAAGTAATTCGGGCTCTTTTGAATCTTCATCCATTGGCGCAACCATCGCGAGTCCATCAGATAATTCTAATGCAGTTTCAAATGATTCTGCTAGGCGTTGTTTTAAATCGCCTCTTACTTTAAATCGATCAACAACGACTTCGATGGTATGTTTTTTATGAAGTTCTAACTTAGGCACCTCACTTAACTCATAGGTCTTTCCGTTAATCCGAGCGCGAATAAAACCTTTCGCCTGTAATTCTTCAAACAGATTAACATGCTCGCCTTTACGGTTTCGAACCACTGGGGCCAGTAGTAATTGTCGGCTTTCAGCAGGTAGAGCTAAAGTATGATCGACCATTTGACTAACGGTTTGGGCTTCTAGAGCTATTTGATGATCAGGGCAATGCGGAACACCAACGCGGGCAAATAACAATCTCAAATAATCGTAAATTTCTGTAATTGTTCCTACCGTTGAACGAGGGTTATGAGAGGTCGATTTTTGTTCAATTGAAATAGCTGGAGACAAACCATTAATATGTTCAACATCTGGTTTTTCCATTAAAGACAAAAATTGTCGAGCATAGGCTGATAATGATTCGACGTATCGTCTTTGTCCCTCTGCATAAAGAGTATCAAAAGCTAAAGATGATTTTCCTGAACCTGATAAGCCGGTAATTACGGTTAGTTGATCTCTTGGGATGGTAACGTCGATATTTTTTAAATTGTGGGTTTTAGCACCCCTTACTTCTATGTGATTCATGGTTGTTCTTGTATAATGCCCGCTCTCAAAAATTGAACTGAACATAATAACTCTTTTAAAGCGTAAAATGAAAATTAATAACAAAATGAATTCAACAGAAAAAAGGGCTGCACTGACGCTAAGTAGTGTGTTCGCCCTTAGAATGCTTGGGTTATTTATGTTGTTGCCAGTTTTTAGTATTGTTGGTCAAACGCTAGATGGGTATACACCGGCCTTAATTGGGTTGGCGATCGGTGCCTATGGGTTAACTCAAGCAATTTTTCAAATTCCATTTGGTTGGTTGTCTGATCGATTTGGTCGCAAACCAATCATCTTTTTCGGTTTAGTTCTTTTTGTTATTGGTAGTTTGGTAGCTGCGTTTAGTGATCATATTTATGGGGTGATTGCCGGTCGTTTTCTGCAAGGTTGCGGCGCAATCGCTAGCGCGATTATGGCTTTAGCTGCAGATTTATCAAGGGATCATCAGCGCACAAAAATTATGGCAAGTATTGGAATGAGCATTGGAGCCGCTTTTGCTCTTGCGATGATCATCGGTCCCGGTTTAACCAGTTGGATTGGTTTGAAGGGAATTTTTCTTGCGATAGCTGGTTTAGCAGTTATTGCGATATTGGTGATTTATTTTTTAACACCGGAGCCTGAAAAGCAATTTGCACAAAAAGATACCATTGCCAGTAGCGGTCAGTTTTCAATGATCTTTAAAGATGGCCAATTGATGCGGCTTAACTTTGGTATTTTTACTCTTCACTTTTTATTGACCTCATTCTTTGTTGCTTTTCCTAACCGTCTGATTGGACTGGATATTGATCTGGCAGAACATAGCTGGATTTATTTAGCGACTATGGTCGCTGCGGTTATCTTAATGCTGCCGATGATTATATTTGCAGAGAAAAAACGTCAGCATTCAAGAGTGATGCTTGCCGGGGTCATGCTTATAGCGGTTGTACAATTTAGTTTTGGCATGTTTCATTTTCCGTTAGCGATTGTAGTTATTGCGATGATTGTTTATTTCACCGGATTTAATTTGATGGAAGCCTTGTTGCCATCAATGATTTCTAGAATTGCACCTTTGTCGGGAAAAGGAACAGCTTTGGGCGTTTATTCAACCAGTCAGTTTGCAGGTGCTTTTTTAGGTGGCCCTATTGCGGGCTTGATTATGCAATATAAGGGGATGGATGGGGTCTATCTGGTTGGTGCCTTTATGGCAATTTTATGGGCTATTTTACTATTAGGATTAAAAAATCCGCCGGCGTTGACTTCCTACACATTAACAATGCCAGATGTTGCAAAAGACGCTTTCCCTTCATTAATTGATGAAATAAAAGCAATTGAAGGTGTTTCGGAAGCGATCGCTTTACCAGAAGCAGGCGCAGTTTATTTAAAAGTAGATAAAGATCAGCTTGATAATGAATCTCTAGCCAAATATAGTAGCTAGTTACGTGATATAAAAATACCAATACAAAAAATTAATAAAATACGATTTAGGAGTTAAATTATGGCCACAAGAGGCGTAAACAAAGTTATTTTAGTTGGAAATCTAGGGCAAGACCCAGAAGTTCGCTATACCCCTGGTGGCGCAGCAATCACAACCATTAGTATTGCGACTAGTGATAGTTGGAAAGATAAGAATTCTGGTCAAATGCAAGAAAAGACTGAATGGCATCGAGTGGTATTTTTCGGCAAATTAGCTGAAATTGCTGGTGAATACCTACGGAAAGGCTCTCAAGTTTATGTTGAAGGAAAACTTCAAACTCGTAAATGGCAAGATAAACAAGGCCAAGATAAATACACTACTGAAGTCGTTGTTGATGGCTTTAATGGTGTGATGCAAATGTTAGGTGGACGGGGTGAAGGTGGCGGTGCGCCAATGGGGAAAGCGCCTCAGCAGCAACAGCATTCGCAGCAGAATCAACAGTCGCAAGGTCAACCTAATCAGGCGCCGGCGCAGCCGAGTGGTGATTTTGATAATTCGTTTGATGATGATATTCCGTTTTAATTGAGTTTTTAAGTTTTATCATCAAGTATCAGATTAAAGGCCGCTATATGCGGTCTTTTTTTAGTTAGTTTGATCTATGCATAAGAGCTTAGAGTTAGTTGAGACATGAAAATATATGGATACAGAACCAGACGTTGATAAGCTACTCAATAATTTATTAAGGGGACTTGCACATGGTTCCAGCGAGGTTATATATAAAAGCTATCGAGAACTTTTTGAAGTTGGCGAGGAAGCACTTCCTGCAATCGAAAAACAGTTGATGTCTTATAAATGGAATAGCACTAAACTCGGTATTGAAATGACTATGCTCACTGGGCTCTTAGGTTTAATTCATGATATTGATGAGAACAAAGCGAATGAAGTAGGGGGGAGAATCAGAGAAAAGGGATGCACTAAAATTGTCGAAGGTAGGATTGATTCAATCTTAAGGTTTACCTTGGACGAATTTGACACTTTTCAAATAAGAAACCTAGATATCTATCAGTCAAAGAAATTAAGTGATACAAAAATAATAAGAACAAAAATGGTTAAGTGGCTTTCAATGGTACCGGAAGACGATCTTGTGAAAATCGAAAGACTCTATCTAATACCAGAACAAAATGTAGATTATAATGGTACCTATATGCCAATACTCTGCAGCATTATGGTTGAATGGGATATTACTACTTCATGGTTTAATCCCTTGTCCTACTTATTCTTCTTAAAAATTGAAAAGACGCTATATCATGAGATCGGTCACCATGTGCATAGACATCCGTTAAGTGACGCTGGAGATCCAGAAATGGAAAAAGAAGCTGACCAATATGCGGTAAAAATTCTGGTTAAAAACCATCCGGTATTAAAACGAATGATAAAATCAATTAGGTTTATTTTAGGTAGGTCAAATACAAAAAAGAGTAATTAAGTGAATGCTATAGATTGATAGTCAATTGATTTAATTTATAGGTAGAATTCTTTATAAAAGCATTTCGCAGCGTTTCACTTGCCTGCGAATTACTTTTTAAAAGTACAAAAAGTAATCAAAAGTACTTTTCGTTGAATCTAGCTAGTTCTATTTTGCTATTTGTAACGCCAATAACTTTAATTTTCAAATTTAGGTAAAGCGGCTCATTGGGCGAAAAAAGACTCGCTTTGCTCAAACAAGTTTTTTCGCTTATCCAATGCTCCATGAATTTCATAATCCCGCTAGAAGCCACTAGGCAAAAACCAAAATCATATCTAATCTGTTGCGATATCAATACAATTTAAGGAAGGTAAACGCAAATGAAAAAAACAAGTCAAATCAACAAATAAATCGCGCTGCCCAGTGCGAACGTTAGGGCTTTTTTGGCTACTTTTTTAGCTCTTGAAAAAAGTAGCTCGCAGGCAAGTGAAACGCTGCGAAACAAGAATTAAATATCATCCCCTTTCACCACACTGTTTTTAACATGGGGCGCGTCATAACTACTCAAATCTTGTATGTATACAGCGCCGGACTCTTGACCATTAGCGTCATGATTTGGTGTGGCAACAACGGCAACTCCATTAGATAAGGCTACATTCCATCCAAATCTATCCCCTGGCATACTATTCTTAGCGACAATCTTGGATGTATAATCCCAACCGCTAGTCCCTTTTTTGTAAACATACACTGCACCCGTATCGACGCCATTTGCATCATGATTCATTGCACTTATAATTGCGGTATCTCCATTCAACGCGACTCCGCGACCAAACCTATCGTCAGCTGCTCCATCTGGTGATGTCAATTTAACTTCTTGCGCCCAAGTATTGCCATCTCGAACAAAGATATATGCTGAGCCTGCATCAATACCTAATTCATCAATATCGTCTCGCCTTGCGGAAATTAATGCGGTGTTCTCTGAGATGGAGACCCTGACACCAAAAATATCGGTTTTACCACCATCAGACGCCACAAGTTTAGCTTCTTGTTTCCATTGGTTGTCATCAAGAACATAAACGTAGGCTGCGCCGGCGTTTTCCGCTTTTTCATCATGTAAATCAGCTCCAACAAGTAGGGTACTACTGTCAATAGCAACGCTAATACCAAACAAATCTCCCGCAGCACCATCAATCGCGGTTATTTTTTCTTGATAGAGCCATGTCCCGTTTTCTCGCTTGTAAATGTAAGCAGCTCCCGAATCGACGCCCAACGCGTCGTTACGCGGGGCTCCAATAACGAGAAATTTTTCGGTGAGCGCAATAGTCTGACCGAAAGCATCACCAGGCTTTGCATCAGGTGCTGTGAATATCTGGCTCTGCGCCCAAGTGTTCGATTCGCGTTCGAATGAGACAACGGCGCCTGAATCTTTCCCTTTGTAATCCCTTCTCATAACACCTAACATTGCAACATCGTTTTTCAATGCCACGTTGCCACCCACTGTATCTTCAGCGAAGATCGGATCAGCAACAAGTTTGGCTTGTTGATACCAACCCTTGTCGCCCAAAACATAGACATAAGCTACCCCAGCATCTATTACGCCATCGATATCCGCTTTATATGCACCGATTAGCACAGTTGTGCCATCTATAGCAGCACTGAAGCCAAAATAGTCCTCTGCCTTCCCATCACCCGCTAAAATAATATCTTGCGTTGCAAAGCTATCGCCTGCAAAACTATTGCTCGCTAATATTGTAAGAATCACACAGATGTGTAGTTTGACCTTATGTATCAATTTCATTAATTCCTTCCTATCCACTTCAAACCAATAATAATATCCAAAAAGGTGAATATGAATGCGTTATTCTCATTCACAAATAGCTACTCGAGTAATCCCGTTACATCATAATAATGTGTAGTCACCATTCTCTCGGTGGTGATAAATGCCTAATTCCATTTTTCTGTATAGCTATTTAAAGGATCTAATGCTTTGATAGCATCTAGGGATAAACCTTGGCCAATTAACTCTTTAACAATGTGGTGCGTTTCGTTTAACATCACGATACTTGCTTCCAAGTCATCCAACACCCGAGCGGTCTGTTCTTAGCTCGAAAATACCATTCCCGAGGTTCGTCACTTTGATATCGAAGCCTTTGTGTTGGTCGTGGTTGTGCGCAACGGCAAAACCACACCAACAAAAAATAGCTATTAGCTGAAACATCTTTTGCATTGTTTAAAAAATAACGTGTCTGAATTTTTTAATGGGGTTACAAGTGTAATACCATCCACGAGGCCAGTTCAACTAATTCTGGGGGATGAAACTATTTGGTTACGTCATGTCAACGCTCAATGTGAGTGGGAAAGGAACATTTCCTGAGCTTCGAGTGCAGCCGAAAGCAGGAACATGATCGAAATGTATTGAAAATGGCTGCCATTTTTATTGCCAGTTTATTTGTGCTTTTTGGAAATGTAATAAGAGCCAGTAGTCTTTTTTATTTAGAAACAGGGTAAATTTCAATGAATGAACCTTGGTTACATGAAGGAATAGGCGTAGGTGTTTTTTTATTATTAATAACTTTATAACTATGATTTCGTACACGCCTTTTAATAATAAATTGGCGTGCACGAAAAAGGCATTTTAATATTTTCGTCTAAGCTGTTTCATCGAAGTTAATAAAACAAGGAAGGATAGCAAATACCAAGCTAAAGAACCTCCACCACTTGAAGCTGACCTAGGTGACTCTATGACTGTCACTTGTACTTGAGCCGTGGCCGTTGCTCCAAACGAATCGCTGATTTGATACTCGATCACATCGGTGCCAATGTAGGATGCTTTTGGACTATAGAGGATCTCATTAGTGATAGTAATAAAAACACTTCCGTGAGTCGCTTGCACACTCACTAATTGTAAGGGATCATCGTCCGGATCGGTATCATTAGCAAGAACATCAATAACGCTGTTTCGTCCATAAGTAATAGTGGCAGTATCATCGTTAGCAATCGGGAGTTGATTGTCTTGAATGATCCCCCCGGGATCGGCGATTGCCGCATTAATAAGACCATCAGCATCGTTTGGTCCACCATCTTGAATCGTCAACTCTACACACCAATCTCCTTCAGTGAGTCCTGCTACATAGGCTGGATCGCCAGGAGGTGGGCATAGGCCTTGTTCGCCGAGTGCGGAAGCCAATTGATTGTTAACATCTTCAACAAAATACTGCCATCCCGATTGAGTGAGCTTTCGGTAGGCCGGATTAAATGGAATGGCGGAAAACTGTGGAACTACGACTTGAGCGCTGTCACCAGGGTTGGATAAATTCGCCAAACCAAAGTCAAATAAACCAAGGTTGAATTGGTTAGTGCCATCAATCGTCGCCCCCATGCCATTATTAGCATGAAGAGTGATTTCATCCATTGTAACGCCAGCAATATTACGACCAGCACGTGTTGCCACTGATCCAATACGAGCGTTTATTCCTGGGGACGCTTCAAGGATAAATCGATCTGTAATGCCAACCTGACTTGCGATGAGATTAGCACTTAACTCATTGTTATCGAGATAGTTAGGGATACCGTCATTGTCATTATCGGTATAACCTTCAACATCATCATTGATACCATCATTATCACTATCAACCGCTGTAAGAACTGGCGCGTTAGCAACAAGCGTTAATAAATGCTCCGTTGTTGTGGTTGCCGTGCCATCACTAACCGACGTTGTTAATTGATAGACGCCTGGCGCTAATCCTGTCGGGTCAAAACTAAAAGTATTTGGCGAACTATCCAGATCGACCAGTAAGTTATCACTGAGTGACCAGTCATAGGTATGGCTATCGGTTATGGAATCAGTTACCGTAGCGGTAACCATGACATTGCCGTCAAGCGTTGTAATAAACGAGGTATTTTCACTGCCTTGGGTAGCCGTTAGAGTAACCCGGGGAGCAATATTTTCTTCAGTAATGATCACCGTGTGAGAAGAGAGAGCTCCTTGCACGGCGTTGCTCGGTACACCCAAAGTGACAACCAAGGTTTCATCACCTTCACTTATTCCATCCGCGACAAGATTAACCGAAATGCTGGCTTCTTTATTCGGCGCTGTAATCTCGATGGTTCCATCAATCAGATTGTGATCGCTGAGATCGGTTGCCGCTGTTCCACTAACAACATAAGGCACGGACACCGGATAAATAACCGCAGAACCATTCAAAATCACCTTGATATTTGCGGTATCACCTTCAGTTGTTGTTTGGTTTTGACTAAAGCTAACCAAAGGCGTGACGTTAACCATTTGAATCTCGGTTGCAGTATTCCCAGAAAGATCAGTTGCAGCCCAAGTGACACTATTCGCGCCCGGTCTGAAATGGGTCGGAAGAGTATCTATGAGCTGGTTGTTAAGGTGAGTTATGGTTGCTACAAGATCACCGTCTTTGTAATCACTGGCGGTTGCGCTACCAAGTATCGCCGCAGTATATAAGCCGGTTGCATCGATATTGATATCCAAAGGTAAGGTGATGACCGGCGGATTATCATCGACATTGGGGTCAGTATTTGCCAAGAATTCATCTAGGTTACTCACGCCATCGCCATCACTATCAGCGGATGCATCATTGGGATCGCGCGGATCAAGACCATTAGCTTCTTCCCACTCGTTGCTCATGCCATCACCATCAATATCGGTATCAGTACTATCAGGAATATTATCGTTATCCAGATCGGCAAAGACTTCGAGACTGAAGCTAGCCAGGTTGGTAGTTAGTGAGCCATCGCTGACACTAATCACGATACCCGTTGTGGTACCGAGATCAGCGGTCAAAGGTGTGCCCGTTAGCGCACCAGTAGTGGTGCTGAAACTTGCCCAAGAAGGCTGATTAACGATACTGAAAGTTAATGTATCATCATTGGCATCACTAGCCGTTGGGGTAAAGCTGTAAGGGACATCATCACCAACGCCGGTATCAGGTGTACCACTAATGGTGGGTGCTACATTCATGCTGTTGACTAGTACGCTGGTCAAAACGCCAACCGAGTTGAGGGTTGTGTTGAGCGGATTGTTTGCTCCATCTTGAAGCGTTCCTGAAGTATTGAGATCAATGCTTCCCGCCATCGTAATACCATCGGTGTCCTCTAGCCCTGCTTCTACCGTATAGCGGAATAGAAGTGCGCTAGTACCGCTGCCGGAAACATAATTGGCATATTTGGTGGTTGCCCCAATGGTCAGAGGCAAACGTGGGATATTGGCGACAGTGATGTTTTCACTGGTGTTAACGGTAAAATCTAAATTATCACCACTGGCATAAGTTGCGTTCGCGGGGACTGACACGCTGCTGACGCTAGGATCTGTACTGTCTACCAATACCGAGGTCAATTCACCTACAGAATTTAGTGTTGTCGTTAAGTTGTTGCCTGCAGCATCTTGCAGAGTACCGGAATTGAGAGAAATAGTGGCTCCCAAGGTAATGCCATCGGTATCGCTTAGATCGCTTTCTAGGGTGTAACGGAATAGTAAAGCTGAGCTGCCTGAACCGCTCACGTAACCGGCAGTTTTGGCCGTGGCGCCAATCGTCAAGGCGAGCGTTGGCGTGCCGCCGCTGGTATTTACCGTCACGTTTTCAGAAGTGTTGACGGTAAAGTCAAGATTATCACTGCTGACATAGGTGTCGTTCACGGGAACTGAGACGCTGGAAACCGTAGGCACAATGCTATCCACTAGCACTGCAGCCGTACTTTCCACTGAATTCAGGGTTGTCGTTAAGTTGTTCCCTGCACCATCTTGCAGAGTCCCAGAATTGAGAGAAATAGAGGCTCCCAAGGTAATGCCGTCAGTATCGCTTAGATCGCTTTCAAGGGTGTAACGGAATAACAGAGCAGAACTGCCCGAACCACTCACATAGCTGGCGGTTTTGCCCGTGACGCCAATCGTCAACGCCAGCGTTGGCGTACCGCCGCTGGTATTCACGGTCACAGTTTCAGAGGTGTTAACGGTAAAGTCGAGATTATCACCAGCCACATAGGTCGCATTGGCCGGTACAGCCACACTGCTTACGGTGGGCACAATACTATCAACGAAGATTAAGTTTAGTGCACCCACGGAATTTAACGCGGTGTTCAGATTGTTAGCCGCTCCGTCTTGGATAGTACCAGAATTGAGAGAAAGAGTGCCTCCCAAGGTAATGCCGTCGGTATCGCTCAGATCGCTTTCTAGGGTGTAACGGAATAATAAAGCCGAGCTGCCCGAACCGCTCACATAACTGGCGGTTTTGGCCGTGGCGCCAATAGTCAACGCCAGAGTCGGCGTACCGCCGCTGGTATTCACGGTCACAGTTTCAGAGGTGTTAACGGTAAAGTCGAGATTATCACCAGCCACATAGGTCGCATTGGCCGGTACAGCTACACTGCTTACGGTGGGTATAAGATTATCGGTCACTGTGATGGTAAATGCTTCGGCATAATCTGCGCCATCATTGACATTGACCCGCACGCTGTAGTTGCCAGCGGCTAAGGCCGCGGCATCATTGGCACGTAAACTCGTCCCACTAATGTTAAAGCTGGCATTGTCAGTATCGCCGGTGCCAGCCACTAGGCTATAGGTATAGCTTTGGCCGGTATCGACATCGGTATTAGAGAGGGTGCCCACGACCGCATTAGTGCCGCCACTTTGGTTAACACTGGCATTGCTCAGGGCAATGTCGGTGGGCGCATCATTCACCGAGGTCGAAACCACGGTGGTGGTGCTATTATTGGTGGTTTCAGTGCCATCGTTGACGCCCACGGTAAAGGTGGTGGTTTCGGTACTGACCGGTGCGACCCGATTATCAGCCGGATCAAAGATCAGCTGGCGAATGGCCGTTTGGGCACTGGCGGCTGTTGTTGATGCCAAGCTGTAAGGTCCGGTGCCGGTGAAACCCGAAGCCGTTAATGAGGCGGGGGTGAAAACCCCTTTGGCATTGGTATCTAAG
>Ga0316204_10001026_pt1 | contig 84163 bp, 68 predicted proteins | sample 6monrhotite_MG_2_FD_205661 | JGI IMG/M metagenome (GOLD analysis project Ga0316204, IMG submission 205661) | Microbial mat bacterial communities from mineral coupon in-situ incubated in ocean water Damariscotta River, Maine, United States -... | ecosystem: Environmental > Aquatic > Marine >... | reverse complement strand
AATTCTTCAGTCGCTAAATCATAGAAATTTTCAATTTCTAGAGTGTCCGCAATAATATCTTCCTTAATCGATTTTAGAACAGTTTTCGACCTCTTAAGATCTTGTCGATTACTATTCCAATTATTAACCTGAAGCGCTAGCAAAATTCCTATCATAACCAGCACAATTTCCCCAATGGCATAAATCAAGTATTTACTAAACTTGTTTTCAGTGAGTAGACGTTTTCTAATTTTTCTGAAGAATTTAATCATGTGTAGTCCTGGATGATAAGAATTATAACAAGGTACTGAATTATAAATAGTTAATCAGAATTAATAGCTAATTGCAAACGATGCAGATTCCATTTGAATTATATAGTACTTACTTTATAATTCAATAAAAATAAACTGATATATGAGCGAGTATTATAGAAACTATATTATAAAGTAGTTTGGATATAGAGTGAGAGGTTAGTATAACTAATTCCCTAAAACCCTTTGCCATAAAGCAGAAACCAATTTTTGGGCATCACCTCTATTTTTAGGAACTTCAATAACTTCAAGACCTTGAATAGTTGACTTCAATTCATAAGAAAAAGCGTATTGTTTTTCATCGGTGGCAAGACTTAACAAACCAAAACGCAAATCGTTAAAGAAGAGTCGGCTTTCTTTTTTATCGATGGCATACCAACCTTCAGTGATGGTAATCAAGCGTTGCACTTTGTCTTCTTGTCGCAAATCATTTAACAGCTCATGATTTTTAGGGATACTTCGAAAAGAAATAGGCTTTGAATCAAAAAATGAATATTCTCCTATCAAATATGCATCTTTGGTATCTATGTTGGCCATCCATAATATAGTATTAAAAGGAGAGGGCCTTATGTCTATTTGTGTATAATCAATGTTTTGTTCCTTCAAACTGGTTACAAAACTTTGATAGGCGAGTCCTTTAAAAACTAGTGTTATAATCAAATACAATGAACTTATGCTAAGGCCTAATCGATTATACTTTATTCTTCTGTAAGTTCCGCGTTTTTGTGTTATGGCTAAAATCAAGAACATTAAAAAAGGTAGTGTATACAAAGGGTCTATGACAAAAATATTTTGAAAGGCCAGTCGTGTTTTCAAAGGCCAAAAGAGTTGTGTTCCCCAAGTGGTAAACGCATCTAAAATGGGATGGGTGAACAGACCCCAGAAAAAGAGTAACGACCAACCACGCCAACTTGCTTGTTTTTTCTTATAAAGGATCCAAACCAACCATCCAAAAATTGGAGCAAATAGTAAAGAAAAGAAAATAGAATGGCTGAAACCCCGATGTAGCTCTACTGCAGTAACCGTATCAACAAAAAAATTGGCAATCACATCTAAATCAGGAATAGTGCCAGCAACTGCGCCCCAAAGCATTGCTCTATTGCCAACTTTCTTTCCTAATACCGCTTCGCCGACAGCGGCTCCTAAGACTATTTGAGTTAAAGAATCCAAATTAGGCTATTCGGTTTCTTTGGTGTAAACTATTTGTCCATCATAAATGGTCATCATAATCTGAGTATCTAAAAATTTATCTTCGGGAACGGCCATTACATCTTGGTCATAGATAGTAAAATCTGCTAATTTTCCTACGGTTATAGAACCTTTTATATTTTCTTCAAAAGCACCATAAGCGGCATCTAAAGTGTAGGAACGAAACGCCTGTTCGCGGGTCATTCGCTCTTCTGGTTCATAACCTCCTTCGGGTAACCCTTTTAAAGTTTTTCTGGTAAAGCTGGCGTATAAACTAGCAATCGGATTCAAAGGCTCAACAGGAACATCAGTACCATTCACAATAGGAATTCCACTTTTTAATAAGGTCTGCCACATGTAAGCACCCTCTTTGATTCTTTTTTCACCTAATCGGTCAATGGCCCATGACCTATCGGAAGATAAATGAACAGCTTGCATCGCAGGAATAACTCCTAATGCTGCAAAACGCGGAATATCATCAGGATGTAAATGTTGGGCATGTTCAATTCTGAAGCGATGATCTTCGGTTAAATCGGGCAATTGTTCAAAAGCATATTCATAGCGATCCAAAATTTCTTTGTTTGCTCTATCACCAATTGCATGGGCACAAACCTGAAATCCATTTCTTAGTCCATTCAAGGCGGTTTCTTTTACAAAAGGCATCGGTAGCGTCTCATGCCCAAAATGACCTGGTCTATCGGTATACTCTTCTAATAACCACGCACCACGTGAACCTAAAGCCCCATCACAATTTAGCTTTACAGAACGTATGGTCAATTTGTTATCTGGGTCAATCATCGGACCTTTTTCATACCATTCTGTCAATAATTCTTCATCCCAACCAGTAAGCATACAATACAGACGGATGTTCATTTTATCTGATGCCTTCATATCCTCATAAAGGGTAATAGTTTCTCGCCCAATACCAGCATCATGAAAACCTGTAATACCATTTCTTTGGCATGCTGCCACGGCTAACTCAAAAGCTTTTCGCTCTCGTTCAGCCGTAGTTTCTGGTATATGTTTTCTAATTAAGGTTTGGGCTCTTTCATTAAAAATACCTGTCGGACGACCAAAATTATCTCGCATGACTTCTCCACCTTCCACTTTAAATTTATCAATACCTTCTTTTGATAATACTTGTAAACCGGCAATTTCCATTGCTTTCGCATTTGCAAAACCTGCATGACCACTGGCATGACTTAAGTAAACAGGATTGTCAGGTGAAACTTCACTTAGTAAATCATGTGTCTGAAAACCATTAACCATTTGATTCGGCATTACGGTCCATTTGCTTTGATGCCAGCCTCTACCCAATATCCATTCACCAGGCTCAACGGTTTTAACTTTTTCGGCAACAGCATCTATAATTTCTTGATAACTTGTAGTATTAATTAAATCAAGATTTAGCTCATTATAACCTAGACCCATAAAATGACCATGACCTTCAATGAGGCCTGGCGTCATACTCTTTCCTTTCAAATCCAACAACTCGGTTTCTTCGGTTTTAAAAGCCTCTGCATTGGATAAATTACCTGCAAATAAAATAATACTGTCTTTTATGGCCACTGCTTCCACCGTACTTTGAATAGAATCTATTGTGTAAATTGGACCACCATATATTAATAAGGTGGCCGCTTCTTTTTTTGTTTCAGAACATGAGGATACTAATACAATTAGCGCTAGAGTTAATATGGAGGTAAGGTTTTTTAATCTCATTATTGATTGGTTTTGATAAGAGTTCAATTTACGACTTTATTAGACCATTGGTTTTGTAGTAAAAGTTATTTTAGCGAAAAGGGTATTGTTTTCTTATTCTTCAATGAACTTGATGTAATGTTCATAACGTTCAAAAATGTCATTTATATAATTATAAGGCTCTATGCCATTTACATAGCCATTTTTGATGTCTTTTTTATTGTAATTTTTAGGATAGGTGAGTTCCAGAATCATTTCAGCCACATTATCGTTCCATACTTTAGGGTTTAGTTCATTTAATTCTGCTAATTTTTGGGCGTCCTTAACATGAAAATATCCGCAGTTATAAGATGCTAATGTGAACTTAATTCGTTCAATACTGTCGTTAATATCGGAATGTGCATTATACAATTGCTTTAAGTATTTTACGCCGCCCCGAATATTTTCTTCAGCATTTAAACGGTCTTTTACTCCCAAATCTTCTGCTGTTCCAGGCATCATTTGCATTAAGCCTGCTGCGCCTGACCATGCACTGGCCTCATTTTCAAATCTAGATTCTTGATAGATTAGAGCAGAAATCAAGCGCCAATCCCAATGAATAGTTTCTGAATATTTTTTGATCAACTCGTCATATTGACTAATTTCATTGGTATTTATACTATAAAAATCACTTTTTACTCGCTTTTTAAACCTGCTCTTATTTTTAAAATATTTATTATAGATAATATTGTATGTTGCTTTTTTACGAAACTCCTTGATCCAAGAATTTGTTGCATCAAGCAATACTGTGGAATTAGGCCTGACCGCCCATGCAATTCTTTGAGAAAAACTGACAGCAACGTCAGTATCCAATATGGGAAAATAAGACGCATTGATACTTGCCAAATTTTTATCGGCAATGGTATATTTGATTTTTCCATCTACAACCATTTTAATAATTTCTGCTGTAGATAAATTACCATCTAAAGTATCGATGATTATTTCACCGCCCATTTCCGTTGATAGGTTTTTTAATCTTTGATAGTAGGAGGTGTTCTTTCTTACAGAAACAGTATCACCAATTAACTCTAACGGATTTTGAACGATACTTTTTTTAATATTGTCAAGCGTCATCTTCCTCCAATTTCTGGGTTTTTTTTGCACCAAAACTTGTTCGGTCACATATAAATAATCTGTGAAGGCTGCCACTTTTTTTCTTTCGTTGGTAATGGCAAGTCCATAGGCCACAAGGTCAGCTTCACCTTGATTTAAATTGTTCAGTAGTTCATCTAAATCGTTAGAAATAATGATTTCCAATTCTAAATCTAAATGTGCTGCTAAATGTTGTAATAATTCATACTCATAGCCCATTGGCTTACCTCTATACAAAAAATAACTTGTACCACTGTAAGCAATAAGAACCTTAAGTTTGCCGTCTTTTTCTATTTCAGAAAGGTCCCGTTTTATTAGTGTATCACTTTGTTCTTCAGCTGAATTACTATTTGTTCTACAACTAAAAAAAACAGACAAAACAATACCAAAAAAAATATAGAAAACTTTAAATTTCATTGATACTAGCCTAATTTTCAAATTTCTTCTTTAGGAAAAGAAAGATATTTTTATTGGTCGAACTCTTTAATAAGTTGATATGTAAACTGTATGATTTCTTTGTAGTTTTCTTTGGTAATCTTTTCATCAATACCATGAAATCCAGTCATATTATCAGGATTTATGCGTAGCGGATAAAAACGATAAACATCATCTGAAATTTCATAAAAATAACGGGCGTCAGTTCCACCACCAACTAGGCCAGGTACGACTACAGCTTCTGTAAATATTGAGCGAATGGTACGTTCTAAATTTTTAAAGGCTTTTGAATCAACACTTGAAACGGGGGATGGATTCGTAAGAAAACCAACTGGCTCTACTTTAACTTTATCACTAATCGTCGCTTCAATATGTTGTTTGGTAGTTTCAATAGTTTCCCCTGGTAGAATTCGAAAATTAATTGTCGCTTCGGCAACTGTGGGAATTACATTGTTTTTGATTCCTCCATCAATAATGGTAGGTGCTGTTGTAGTATGGGCATTTAAAGCCTTTAAAATAGGTTTTTTAAATAACCATGGGTTGGCAAAAGCCAGCTTTTTCATAAATGGTAATTCTGCACCCATATATTCTAATTGATTATCAATAGGCTTGACCAATTTATAAGGTAATTGGTTATTCTCAAGATCTACAATGGCCTGAGCGAGCATTCCAATCGTATTTTCTCGCGGTGGTGCTGAACTGTGACCGCCAGTTGTTTCAACGATTAATTTGAATGAAGCAAAGCCTTTTTCTGCAAGGTTTATAATAGCTACCGGTTTATCAATACCTGGTATCATTCCATCTGCTAAAAAACCACCCTCATCAATGGTCATGGCAGCATTAACTCCTTGAGATTTTAAATAGGCTGCAATTTTAGAAGCTCCCTTTCCACCACCTACTTCTTCATCATGACCAAAAGCCAAATAGATAGTTTGTCTCGGAGTGAAAGATTCTGAAAGTAGTCGTTCGACTGACTCCATTATCGCTAAGAGCGTACTTTTGTCATCCATTGTACCCCGTCCTATAATATGGGTGTCTGTAATTTCACCTTCAAACGGACCAGCTTCCCAGTCACCAAGTGTTGGCTCATCTACTGGTACAACATCTTGATGGGACATTAAAATTATTGGTTTCTTAGATGTATCCGTACCCTGCCACGTATATAATAAGCTGTATTCGCTAATTTTTTCAAGAGTTAAGTTTTGATGAGTTAAGGGATAGGTTTCTTTTAAAAATTGATGAAAACCATTGAACGCAGTAGAATCTGGTATGGCTTCTTCACTAAAAGAAATAGTTTTAAATTGTATTGCTTCAGAAAGGTTTTGAAATACAGAATCTGGAATCGTAATTTTTTCTGCCGGTATTGATGCAACCTGTTTTGATTTTAATGATAATGTATTGAATAATAATATAGCTGCTATGATCAGAATAACAGCCAATAGCGCATAAAGTAATTTCTTCATTTATTGAGTTTGTTGGTGGTTTATTAATTTTAGGGATAGATGAGCTTAGCTCATTATCTTTTTTAAAGCGCGATCGAAGCTTTTCATATTATCCATAGTGCCTGTGCTAATTCTGGCCCATTCATAAAAAGGAGGGAATGGTCTGCCAATAAGTACATTTTCTTTTTTCATGTCGTCAATCATTTCAGAAATTGGCCTACCAGTTTTAAAAAAAACAAAGTTAGTATGTGATTTAACATATTCTAAATTTAGGTCATCTAAGGTTTTGTAAATGGAATTCTTTGCTTCTGTATTCTTGATTAAGCTGAACTTATAAAATTCATCATCTTTCAAAGCCTCTTTGGCGGCCTCAATAGCAAGCACATTGGTCATTGCCATGATATTGCTTCGTAGTCTTTTTGCAATATCAGGGCGTGCAACCAAGTACCCAATGCGCATACCGGCCAAACCATAGACTTTTGAAAAGGTTTTAGAAACGATAACGTTCATACCTTCTTTTACCAATTCTACCATTGAAGGATAATCTGGTTCTGTAATGAAATCATAATAAGCCTCATCACTAAAAACCATAGTTTTTTTACTGACCGAACTGCAGAAATCCCGTAATTTATTTTTATCAAGTAAAGTCCCGGTAGGGTTATTAGGGTTACATAGAAAAATAAGTCTTGTTTTGGTATTGATTCTATTGGCCATAGCGTCTAAATCATGACCCATATATTCGTCAACGGGCACTCTATGAACATAGGCTCCAAAATTCTCTGCATATCGCAACATGGCTTGAAAAGTTGGATCGGCAGCGATAATTTCTCCACCGTCTATACCGTAAGTAACACCTGTCGCTTTTAACCCCTCGGTTGAACCACCAGTAATAACAATATGGTCTGTAGTGACACCTTCTGTTTCGGCTATTTGTTCCAACAAAGGTCGAAAAACCATAGATGGGTACCTGCAAGCAACATCAAATGATTTTGTAATTGCTTGTCTAACTTTTTTTGATGGACCAAAAGGGTTTTCGTTAGAATTTAATTTTGCAAATGGTTCGGTATTGTCAATTATGGATGGTAATTTATAATCACCCGCATAAGCGTTCATACCTCCTAAAAGTGCAAAACCACTTGATAAACCTGCGGTTTTAAGCCATTTTCTTCGGTCTATAGTCTTCATAAATTAAATTTATGAAGAAAAGATACAAATAATCAAGGTATAGCCCGTAAGCTAGATAACCTTAATATTCGCCTTTAGACCTTGAATAATACCCAAGATATTATTTACAGTATCTTTTAAATAGTATTTGATAACAATATGTGGAATACGAATAGTAGTAAATCCATTTTTGAAAGAATGCATGGCTTCTTCTAAATCTTGAATTGCCTGTTCGTGGGTGATTAATTGATAATCGGTATCAATTTCAATATTCAATTTAACCCTAGAAATTGCGATATCAACTGATTTATGTCCATCCCACCATTCAAGCATGGGATTTGCTCCAGCCTCTTTAAGCGCATAAAATAATTGTACGGCCTCTAGAGGGGTATCGTTTTCTAAAATTACTTTTTTGATAAGTTGAGTATGCCGTTCACATAATTCAACACCTAAGGTTTGGGTTGATTTTTTAAACGCGTCATAGCCAATATTTTTGTTACAGTCTATACATGCCATGTAAGTAGGTCAGTTTGGTAAAGTTAAGATTTGGGACTACTATAACTTAGACATTTTTCTATTCGTATATCGATTCGATGTATGACACCCTCTTTTTAGATGAAATGCATTTTTTTAGATGAAATGCAAGGTAGCTTGTTGCGAAACCATTAATTTGTGTGGTGTAAATTTTTAGTATGTTTAAAAAGATAGGTCCTGGAGTTTTAGTTGCAGCAGCTTTTATTGGCCCCGGTACTATAACAGCATGCACAATTGCTGGTGTAAGTTTTGGTTATGCTTTGCTTTGGGCCATGCTATTATCGATAGTAGCTACCATGGTTTTACAAGAAATGGCGGCTCGTTTAGGTATTGTAACTCAAAAAGGATTGGCAGATATTATTAAGCAAGAATTGCAAAACAAATGGTTAAAGGTTTTTGTCATTACTGTTGTTTTGGGTGCTATACTTATAGGAAATACAGCCTATGAAGCAGGTAATATAGGCGGCGCTACATTAGGTTTAGAAGCTATTTTTGGTAAATTATACAACAAATTTTATCCACTAATCATAGGGGTTTTATCATTTGTATTACTGTGGCTAGGAAGTTATAAGTCATTAGAAAAAATATTTGTTGGTTTAATTGGTTTGATGAGTTTTTCATTTATCATAACTGCGATTTTAACCAAACCAAACTTAAGTAAGATTATATCCGGGTTATTTATTCCATCAATGCCATCTGATAGTTTGTTAACTGTAATAGCTTTGGTTGGTACAACGGTAGTGCCTTATAATTTGTTTTTACATGCATCATTGGTGAATGAAAAATGGAAATCAAAGAGTGATTTAAAAACAGCTCGCTGGGATACTATCATATCAATTGGTCTTGGGGGAGTTGTATCTATGTGTGTAATTATAGCTGCTGCAGCGATTCCTGGCGATGAAGTTAAGAACGCAATGGATTTAGCAATGGGTCTTGAACCGCTTTTTGGAAATACGGCTCGTTATTTTATGGGAATTGGACTTTTTGCTGCCGGTATTACATCCTCGATTACCGCACCTCTGGCAGCTGCTTATGTCGCTAATAGCTGCTTTGGCTGGAAAGCGAGTTTTAAAGATTGGAGATTTAGGATGGTCTGGGTTTCTATATTGTTAATAGGCGTAGTTTTTCTTTCTTTTGGAATTAAACCCATTGAGGTCATAAAATTTGCACAGGTTGCTAATGGCATATTATTGCCCGCGATTGCTGTATTACTAGTTTGGATGGTGAATAAATCAAGTGTAATGGGTGCTTATAAAAACACCGTGATTCAAAATATTGGAGGGTATTTAATTATTGCCTTCTCTTTATTTCTAGGATTGAAAAGTATTTTTAAAGTTATCGGATTGTATTAATGACTCAGAAACAAATAGATATTAATTGTGATGTAGGTGAGGGCATAGGCAATGAAGCTGAATTACTTCCATTGATTAGCTCATGTAATATAGCTTGTGGCGGTCATGCTGGTGATGAGAGCAGTATTAGAGAAGTTATTCGATTAGCTAAACGGCATAATGTTAAGGTAGGGGCGCATCCTAGTTATCCAGATAAAGAAAATTTTGGCAGGGTTATCATGGATATCCCTACAACAGAACTAAAAAAAAATATTAGAGAACAGTTACATGGCTTTATGAGAGTTCTTGAAGAAGAACAATTGGAGTTACATCATATTAAACCTCATGGCGCTTTATATAATATCATTGCTGAAGATGAAGAAATGGCATTTATTTTTTTAGATGCTATTGAAAATTATAGGCATATTCCCATTTACTTACCTTACCTGTCAAAAATTCATCGTGCGGCTATTAAAAGAGGGTTCCGTTTTTATTTGGAAGCTTTTGCAGATCGTAATTATAATTCTGAATTAAGACTAGTTTCTCGTTCTTCTGAAAACGCAGTTATGCATGACGCTAAAATGGTGTTTGAGCATTTATTGAAAATGGTAATGGATGAAAAAGTCAAAACTATTGAGGGAGTTTTCAGAGGTATAAAAGCGCATACATTTTGTGTGCATGGTGATACCCCTGCAGCTTTACAAATATTGACGTATCTTTCTCAAGAATTGCCAAAATACCAAATCGTAATTAGAAAGTGAAAAGTTACCCCATTACCGTAAAATCCTTTGGTGAGCATGCTATTTTAGTTGAGTGGCCAAACAAGGTAGACGATACAATACTTGAAGACATTCTGCAGTTTACAAAGTTTTTAAAATCTAGGTTAGAAGAGGATTGGGAATTTGTTGCCTCTTATAATTCTTTAACATTAGTTAGTAACGCTATTAGTATAGATTTCAATAATCTGAAAAAAGAATTATTGAATTTTTACACTGCTATGGATTACACACAAAAAACCGAACGTTTTTTATGGACATTACCCGTCTGTTATGATGCTGAGTTTGGACTTGATCTAGATGAAGTAGCGCGTAAACTTAGTATGACAGTATCAGAATTAATCTCAAATCACGCTGCAAATGAATATATAGTTTATGGTATAGGGTTTCTACCAGGGTTTATGTATCTAGGTGGTTTACCAAAAGAGTTAGAAACATCTCGAAAAGATACACCGCGTTTGAGAGTATCAAAGGGGGCAGTTGGCTTAGCTGGCAAACAAACAGGGATATATCCTCAAGATTCTCCAGGAGGATGGAATATTTTAGGAAATTGTCCCGTCCCTATTTTTAATGTAAATGCCGCAGAGCCCTGTTTCGTTAGTGTAGGTGATAAAATTAGATTTGAAGCTATTTCAAGAGCTGAATATGATTTGCATAAGATTGAGGCCGAAGTTGGTATTTACAAACCTAAAAAGATGCTTTTAGATGCTTAAAGTATTGAAATCAGGATTTTTTACTTCAATTCAGGATGCAGGGCGTTTTGGTTTCAGAAATAAAGGAGTTCCTGTTTCCGGTGCTATGGATGCCCGAGCACTCAGTAAGGCCAACTCTTTATTAGAAAACCCGATTGATGCTGCCGTATTGGAAATTACAATGACAGGGCCGACACTTTTATTTGAAGAGCAAACTTATATCAGTTTAGCTGGGGCTGATATGTCCGCAACGCTAAATAATCTTCCTATCGAAAATTATAGGGTTTATAAAGTGGAACAAGGTGATATTATATCCTATGGCAGACTTGAATCTGGATTTAGGGCCTATTTAGCAGTTAAAAATGGTTTTCAACCTAAAAAGGTTCTAGGGAGTTCTTCCCAGTACTTCCCATTAACATCTAAAAAATGTATTTCAGAACGTAACGAGATTTCTTTTGAACCAACGGTACATTTTGAACCCAAAATAACTGAACTCAAAATTGATGCTTACTTTAAACAAAAAGTTTTGAATGTCAGTAAGGGACCAGAATTTGAGATGCTTAATGACATCCATCGTGAGATGTTATTTTCAAAAGAATTTACGGTAGCAAAAGAAAATAATAGAATGGCATACCAGATTAATGAACTTATTGAAGGTCATAAAGTGACAATGCTTACTTCAGCAACATTGCCAGGAACAGTACAATTAACCCCTGCGGGTAAGCTAATCATATTAATGAAAGACGGACAGACTACTGGCGGATATCCTAGAATTTTACAACTCAGTAAGGATGCTATTTGTGTTTTGGCACAAAAAAAATCAGGAGACAATTTTAGTTTTAAACTTTATTAAACCTTATGGTAAACGTCTTCAAAAGGTATTCGAAAGCGTTCTCCATAAATTCCTTTTTCATCACGAATTCCGCAGCCAATAACCATATTTATTTCTGCTCCCCAGGGTAACCCTAGAATTTTCTTTACGAGCAAGGTGTCGCTCCCCTCCATAGGGCAAGTGTCATATCCTATGGCCGCCATGCTTATCATAAAATTTTGTGCAGCTAAACCGGCACTTTTATGGGCAACAATGCGCATGTCAGATTTTCTAACTTGACGGTATATCGGTTTAAAAAAACCAATGATTTGAAAAATCAAATATTTTAACCAACCTAAAATTCCAATAAAATCAAAATATACAGTTGGAATTAATTTCGAATAGTAGGATAAGGCAAATTTTTCCCTCCGAGAATACTCTGAAGGAGATTTATCGCCAATTCCCTTTTTTAAAAAATTAATATTTGAATTGGCACGTTTGCGCCATAAATCTTTTCGTACGACGACAACCAACATTTCCTTGGAATACTTAGCTGCATTTTGCCCCAAACAAGCTACGGTCATTTTATCGAGAACAGTTTTATCTGTAATGTGATAGAACTCCCATAACTGTAAATTACTGCTGGTAGCGGCCAATGATGCATTTTGGATACACTTTTTTACTTTTTCAGAATCAAGATCTTCTTCTTTAAATATTCGTACAGACCTTCGATAATTGATAGCTTCACTAACAGTTTTTTCCATAGGTTTCAAAAGTATAAAATTGAATGGGTTCTAAAGCTTCAAATCCATGTTTTTGTAAATTTTAGATAAGGAATGAATATGGTATTTTAAAATGATATAAGCAATTGAATATCAGGGTTATAATAAATTTAAAATTTAAATGAATTTAGCGCTTCCCACACTGTTAAAATAATAGGATGTTTGAAAAAATTATTTTTGAATATTAGGGTGTGTTTAAGAGCAAACTATAATCTGAAAGAAGACTTTTAATGGAACTGAACAAATACAGTAAAAACGTTACCCAAGACCCAACGCAGCCTGCAGCGCAGGCTATGTTGTATGCAATCGGCTTGACAGAGCAAGATTTAAAAAAGCCGCTTATCGGAATTGGAAGTACGGGTTATGAAGGGAACCCTTGTAACATGCATTTAAATGATCTGTCTGAATACGTCAAAGAAGGAATTAATTCTTCTGATTTGGTTGGCCTAATTTTCAATACTATTGGTGTAAGTGATGGAATTTCAATGGGCACCTACGGAATGCGGTATTCGCTCCCTTCTAGAGATATTATTGCAGATTCTATGGAAACGGTAGTTCAAGCCATGAACTATGATGGCTTAGCAACAGTTGTTGGGTGTGATAAGAATATGCCAGGAGCTTTAATGGCAATGATTAGATTAAATAGACCTTCTGTATTAGTATATGGCGGTACCATTGCATCAGGATGTTTAAAGGATAAAAAATTAGATGTTGTTTCAGCTTTTGAAGCTTGGGGTGAAAAAGTCGCAGGCACTTTAAATGAAGAAGACTACAAGGCTGTTATACAAAACGCTTGCCCAGGTGCAGGTGCATGTGGTGGAATGTATACAGCTAATACCATGGCTTCCGCCATTGAGGCTTTAGGTATGGCTATGCCTTATAATTCTTCTAATCCTGCTACAGGCGGTGAGAAGAAAGAAGATTGTATAGCTTCAGGTCGTGCATTAAAACAACTAATTGAAAAGGACATCAAGCCTTTAGATATTATCACTAGAAAATCTTTAGAGAATGCAGTACGCTTAATCACTGTTTTAGGTGGTAGTACGAACGCAGTTCTCCACTTTTTAGCGATTGCAAAAGCTGCTGAGATTGAATTTGGTCTAGATGATTTTCAGCATATTAGTGATACGACGCCATTTTTAGCAGATTTAAAACCCAGTGGTAAATTTTTAATGGAAGATGTACATCGCGTAGGTGGCATACCAGCTGTTATGAAGTTTATGCTAGAAAATGGTATGTTGCACGGTGACTGTCTAACGGTAACCGGAAAAACTATAGCTGAAAATTTAGCCAATGTACCTAGTTTAATTAATGGTCAAAAAGTGATTAAAGATTTAGATAATCCTATAAAAGAAACTGGTCATATTAGAATTCTGTTTGGCAATTTAGCTAGTGAAGGTTCCGTAGCAAAAATCACAGGAAAAGAAGGATTGCATTTTTCAGGACCAGCAAAGGTTTTTGAAGGTGAATTTCTTGCTAATGATGGTATTCGTGATGGTAAGGTAAAAAAAGGAGATGTCGTTGTCATACGCTATGAAGGCCCTAAAGGAGGACCAGGAATGCCAGAAATGCTAAAACCGACCGCCGCAATTATGGGTGCAGGTTTAGGTAAAGATGTTGCCTTAATTACGGATGGCCGTTTTTCTGGAGGCACACATGGTTTTGTGGTCGGTCATATTGCACCAGAGGCACAAGATGGAGGAAACATCGCATTGCTAGAAGATGGTGATATCATCACGCTTAATGCAGAAAAGAATACAATTTCGGTTGATTTAACTGAAGAAGAACTGGTCAATAGAAGAAAAAATTGGAAGCAGCCTGAACTTAAAGTAAGAAAAGGGAGCTTATATAAATATGCAAAAATGGTTTCATCGGCCTCACAAGGTTGCGTTACTGATGAAATATAATCTGTGAAGCTATGGAAACACTAAAAGTGAAAAAAGACAAGTCGGAAACAGTTACCAAAATAAAAATAACTGGAGCTGAAGCAATAATTCATTGCTTATTAGCTGAAGGTGTTGATTTACTGTATGGTTATCCTGGTGGTGCGATTATGCCAGTTTATGATGAACTATATAAGTTTCAAGATAAATTGACTCATATATTGACCAGACATGAACAAGGTGCGACACATTCAGCTCAGGGCTATGCAAGAGTATCTGGTAGGGTAGGAGTTGCTATGGCAACTTCAGGACCAGGAGCAACTAATCTAGTTACTGGCTTAGCTGATGCGCAGATTGACTCAACACCAATGGTTTGCATTACGGGTCAAGTACCAAGACACCTACTGGGCTCAGATGCCTTTCAAGAAACCGATATTATTGGTATTTCTACTCCTGTTACAAAATGGAATCATCAAATTACTAAGGCTTCAGAAATTCCTGAAGTGATGGCGAAAGCATTTTATATTGCTAAATCTGGTAGACCAGGACCAGTCTTAGTCGATATCACTAAAAATGCACAATTTGAGGAGTTTGAGTTTAGCTATGAAAAATGTACAGGTGTCCGTAGTTATAATCCTGAACCCAAACCAGATGTGGCTGCAATAGAAACTGCAGCTGACCTTATAAATAAGGCTAAGAAACCTTTTATCGTATGGGGTCAAGGAGTTATTCTCGGTAAAGCTGAGGAAGAACTCAAAGCATTGATTGAAAAAGCAGGTATTCCAGCTGCGTGGACCATCATGGGAGAATCTGCAATTCCAACGAGCCATCCGTTGAATGTTGGTATGGTAGGAATGCATGGTAATTATGGACCAAATGTATTGACCAATGAATGTGATTTACTCTTGGCAATCGGTATGCGATTTGACGATCGTGTAACAGGTAGTTTAGACACTTATGCCAAACAAGCTAAAGTGATACATTTTGAAATAGACCCTGCCGAAATCAATAAGAATGTAAGGGCAGATGTTGCCATTTTGGGAAATTCTAAAGATACTTTGGCGCAACTACTTCCTTTGGTAAATACCAATAAACATGAAGATTGGCATGATGAATTCAAGCAAAAAGCAAAGATTGAATTTGACACGGTAATCAAAAATGATATCCATCCAACCAAAGCGGGATTAACGATGGGTGAAGTTATCGAAGAAATAAATCTGGCGTCAGAGAATAAGGCGGTAATTGTTACTGATGTGGGACAACATCAAATGATTGCTTGTCGTTATGCAAAATTTGAACAGTCTAAAAGTAATATCACTTCAGGTGGCTTGGGGACTATGGGTTTTGCACTACCAGCAGCAATCGGCGCTAAGCAGGGTGCGATGGATAGAGAAGTAGTGGCTATCATTGGTGATGGCGGTTATCAAATGACCATACAAGAATTAGGGGTTATTTTTCAGCATCAAATTCCTGTGAAGATTGTGGTCTTAAATAATGATCATTTGGGAATGGTACGTCAATGGCAAGAATTGTTTTTTGATAAAAGATATGCATCTACTGTAATGGTCAATCCTGATTTTGTGAAGATTGCAGAAGGATATCATATTGAGTCGAAAAGAGTTAGCGAACGTAAAGATTTAAAAGCTACCATTCAAGAAATGATTGCTTCTGATAAGCCGTATTTCTTGGAAGTTAAAGTTGAAAAAGAAGATAATGTATTTCCGATGATACCATCGGGAGCATCGGTTTCAGATATACGATTGAAATAAACCAAATGAACGATTCGAATATTCAAGACATTCCGATTATACATCATAAGATAGCTCAAAAATCCAAAGAAATTGGATTTACGATGCCTTCAGATTTATTTATTGGAACGCTATTGAAAACACTAATGTCTAGCAAGTCAAAAGGGCACTTTTTGGAGTTGGGCACTGGTATTGGCCTTTCCCTATCTTGGATGATTGATGGAATGGATTCTGAATCAAGTTTAATTACCGTTGATAATGATCCAGAATTGATAGCCATTGCCAATCAATATTTTGGAAATGATAATCGGGTTAAAATTAGTTGTGAGGACGGCAGTGATTGGATTCAGAATTATAATGATTCGAAATTTGATTTGATTTTTGCTGATGCCTGGCCTGGAAAGTACAGTGAGCTAGATGAAGTATTAGATATAATAAAACTAGGAGGTTTTTATGTTATTGACGATATGACAGCCCAACCTAATTGGCCTGAAGGTCATGATAAAAATGTAGAAAGACTTGTTTCATATTTAGAAGAACGACAAGACTTTAATATTACTAAAATGAATTGGTCAACTGGGGTGATAATCGCAGTTAGGATAAAATAAAGCATATGGAAAAAGAATGGTTCACTATATCGGTCTATTCGGAAAATAACGTTGGATTACTCAATCGAATATCAGGAATATTCTTAAAAAGACATATTAATATTGAGAGTTTAAATGTCTCAAAATCTGAGATTGATGAAGTTTCTAAATTTACTATTGTAGTAAACACAACGGAGAAGTGGGTGCATAATATTGTTGGGCAGCTAGAAAAGCAAATAGAGGTGATAAAAGCATTTTATCATACTGATGACGAAACCATTTATCAAGAATCAGCTTTGTTCAAGATTAATTCTGATTTACTTTTTGACGAAAGACAAATTCAAAATATTATTAAAGAAAGTAATTCACAAATAGTCACTGTGGCAAGGGATTTTTTTGTTTTGGCAAAGTCAGGACGTAGACACGAAATTGATGAGATGCACGATCAATTAAAACCTTTTGGTATTATGCAGTTTGTTCGTTCTGGTCGTATCTCGGTTTCAAAAGACGAAATGCAGATTTCGGCAATGTTAGAAGAATTTCACTTAACTAACTGATTCATACATAACCTTTCTGCAGATTTCTGTTTTGAAAGTTCAAATAAATAGGTAGAACACAAATACATTTCCATCTTGCGATGGAGAACAAAATTTAAATTTTTAATAAATGGCAAATTACTTTAACACATTAGCATTAAGAGACAAATTGACCCAATTGGGCAAATGTAGATTCATGGAATCTTCGGAGTTTGCAGATGGTGTTAGTGCATTAAAAGGGAAGAAAATAGTAATAATTGGTTGTGGTGCACAAGGTCTTAATCAAGGCTTAAATATGCGCGATTCTGGTTTAAATATTTCATATACACTAAGAGAAGAAGCAATCAAGCAGCAACGCCAGTCTTATAAGAATGCTACTGAAAATAATTTCAATGTAGGTACTTATGAAGAATTGATTCCTACTGCTGATGTAGTGATTAACTTAACTCCTGATAAACAACACACTAATGTTGTTAGTACAGTAATGCCAATGATGAAAAAAGGCGCAACGCTTTCTTATTCGCATGGTTTTAATATTGTCGAAGAGGGTATGCAAATTCGTGAAGACCTTACGGTTATTATGGTTGCTCCTAAATGTCCAGGTTCTGAGGTGAGAGAAGAGTATAAAAGAGGATTTGGTGTACCTACATTGATTGCGGTACATCCAGATAATGACCCTCAAGGTCACGGTTTAGCGCAAGCAAAAGCTTATGCCGCCGGAACAGGTGGTCATAGAGCTGGCGTTTTAGAGTCTTCGTTTGTGGCTGAGGTCAAGTCAGATTTAATGGGTGAACAAACAATCCTTTGTGGTTTATTGCAAACTGGCTCTATTCTTTGCTTTGATAAAATGGTTGAAAAAGGGATTGATGCGGGGTATGCTTCTAAATTAATTCAATATGGATGGGAGACCATTACGGAAGGTATGAAGTACGGGGGCATTACGAACATGCTCGACCGTTTGAGTAATCCTGCTAAAATAAAAGCATTTGAATTATCAGAAGAGTTAAAAGATATTATGCGTCCGTTATTTCAAAAACATATGGATGATATTATGACTGGTCATTTTTCAAAAACTATGATGGAAGATTGGGCTAACGATGACAAAAACTTACATACTTGGAGAGCCGCGACTGGTGAAACAGCATTTGAAAAAACACCAGCTGGTGATATGGAGATTTCTGAGCAAGAATTTTATGATAATGGTGTTTTGATGATTGCTATGGTTAGGGCAGGGGTAGAGTTGGCGTTTGAGTCAATGACTGAATCAGGAATTATAGCTGAATCTGCCTACTATGAATCATTGCATGAAACACCACTTATTGCAAATACCATTGCAAGAAAGAAACTATTTGAAATGAACCGTGTTATTTCTGACACCGCCGAATATGGTTGTTATTTATTTGACCATGCCTGTAAACCATTATTAACTGACTTTATGAAAACAGTTGATACAGATATTATAGGTACGCCATATACCTCAAGTGAGGGTAACGGAGTAGATAATGCTAAATTGATAGCTATAAACAAAGAACTTCGAGAACATCCGGTTGAAATTGTGGGAACGCGATTGCGAGAATCTATGACTGCAATGAAACCGATTGTATAACGACTAAATCCCTAAGCAATTAGGGATTTTTTGTTCCATTAAATTTAAAAACGATGAGCACGAAAAAAAACATTCCGGAAGAATTCCAAATAAAAAAAACTATTGATCAAAGAAATTACTTAGTAAATGGTCAATTGAAATCATGGTCAGGTAATTCAACAGCGGTGTATTCTACAATTTCTTCTACAGATGATTACAAGCCAACACTTTTAGGAAGTATACCAGATATGGGCGAACCAGAAGCTATAGATGCTTTAGAAGCTGCTCTAGGCGCTTATGACAAAGGAAAAGGAATTTGGCCTACTATGAAAGTTAAAGACCGTGTGGCATGCATGGAGAGCTTTGTTAAAAAAATGGAGACCAAACGAGAAAAGATTGTAAAACTATTAATGTGGGAAATAGGCAAATCACTTCCTGATTCACAAAAAGAATTTGACAGAACGGTTGAGTACATTTATGACACGATAGAAGACTATAAGCAATTAGATCGTGATTCTGCAAAGTTTCATAAATCAGGCGATGTTTATGCTCACATTAGAAGAGGACCACTCGGCGTTGTTTTATGCCTAGGCCCTTATAACTACCCTTTGAATGAAACCTTTGCCTTATTGATTCCTGCAATTATAATGGGGAATACCACGATTTTTAAACCTGCCAAACATGGAGTTCTATTGATTACTCCTTTGTTAGAAGCTTTTCAGTCTTGTTTTCCGAAGGGAGTGGTCAATATACTATTTGGTAGAGGTAGGGCAGTAGCTGCACCAATTATGCAAACAGGAAAGGTTGATGTGCTAGCTTTGATTGGTAACAGTAAATCAGCAAATGCTTTGCAAGAGCAGCACCCAAAGAGTAATCGCTTACGACTAGTATTAGGGTTAGAAGCTAAAAATCCAGCAATTATTTTACCTGATGCTGATTTGGATTTGACAATTAATGAAGTGATAGCGGGTACTACTTCATTTAACGGGCAACGGTGTACAGCCTTGAAAGTGGTTTATGTTCATGATGATATAAAAGATGAGTTTTTAAAACGTTTTTCTGCAAAGGTTGACAGTTTGCAGTTTGGTAACCCGTGGGATGATGGAGCAAAACTAACACCTTTGCCAGAGCCAGGTAAACCTGCCTATATTCAAGAATTATTGGATGATGCCCTTGCCAAAGGAGCTCTTGTTCAAAATAAAAAGGGAGGTAATCATTCAGATAATTATATATGGCCTGCGGTTTTATATCCAGTTTCAAAAGATATGCGGGTCTATGAAGAAGAGCAATTTGGACCAATCATTCCGGTACTTTCATTTTCTGATATTTCTGAGCCTTTAGATGATATGGCAGAATCTAATTACGGACAACAAGTAAGTTTGTTTGGAAAAGACGTGTACAGTCTTTCTCCGCTAATTGACACCTTGGCCAACTTGGTTTGTCGAGTAAATTTAAACAGTTCATGCCAGCGTGGGCCAGATGTTTATCCGTTTACAGGACGTAAAGATTCAGCTCAAGCAACTTTAAGTGTTCATGATGCATTACGTTCATTTTCAATAAGAACCTTTGTTGCTTTTAAGGATAATGATTTGAATAATGAAACTATTGAACAATTACTGGAAGCTAAAGTGAGTAATTTTCTGAGTACAGATTATATTTTATAATACTTTTAAAAAAAGCCTAGTGATTAGACACTAGGCTTTAATTGGTATAAAATATGTTCTTGGTCTATATGTTAGAAGCCAACCAATCGCCAACTTCACTTGTTTTATAGGCTTTTCCACCTTCGGCTAAATCTTCGGTGACATAACCTTCAGCTAAAGACTTATTTACAACATCACGAATAGCTTTTGCTTCGTCATGCAAATTAAAAGCTGTCTCAAACATCATTGCGGCCGATAACACGGTTGCTAATGGATTTGCAATGTCTTTACCTGCAGCTTGAGGGTAAGAGCCGTGTATTGGTTCAAATAGCGACGCCTTTTCTCCTAAAGAAGCGGAAGGCATTAACCCCATAGAACCTGAAATTACGGAGGCTTCATCCGTTAAAATATCTCCAAAGAGGTTTTCTGTTATTAAAACATCATATTCATTTGGCCATTGTACCAAACGCATGGCAACAGCATCAACAAACTCATAAGAAACTTCAACTTCAGGATAGTCTTTTTCCATCGCTTGTACTGTTTCTCTCCACAAACGTGATGATTCCAATACATTAGCTTTATCTACACAGCAAAGCTTCTTACCCCTCGTCATTGCTGCCTCGAAACCTTTCTTGGCTAAACGCTGAATTTCAAAACGCTGATAGGTCATGGTATCAAAAGCAGTATCTCCATTATCTTTTCTACCTCTTTCACCAAAATAAACACCACTGGTCAATTCTCGAAAGAATACTAAATCGGTTCCTTCAATACGTTCTCTTTTTAATGGAGATTTATCAATAAGTGATGGAAATGTAAAGGTTGGTCGTACATTGGCAAATAATCCTAATTTCTGACGCATTTTCAATAGACCTTGTTCAGGTCGAACCTTGGCTGAAGGATCATTGTCAAAACGAGGATGACCAATAGCACCAAATAAAACTGCATCTGCTTCTTCACAAATGCTATGCGTTTCATCAGGATATGGTTCTCCAACAGCGTCAATTGCTGCTGCACCTGTAAGAGCAGGTTTCCATGTGATTTCATGGTTAAATTTACGCGCTATAGTATCACATACTTTTACAGCTTGATTTATTACTTCTGGTCCTATACCATCTCCTGCCAATAAGGCGATATTCATTTTCATAAAAATGTCTTGAGTGTTATTTAAATTATATTGAGCATCTTTTCAGTTGCTTTAATTGCTGATACTGTTTGGTCAGAGTCTAGACCGGTAGTAACAAAATCATTCTTTGTTGTTTTCCAAGTAATCATAGTTTCACATAAAGCGTCTGAATTACTGCCTGGGGGAATTCTAACGGCGTAATCCACCAATTCAGGTAATACGACCTTTAGTTTACCATATACTTTATGTAAAGCATTCATAAAGGCATCAAACTGCCCATCACCTTGTGCATTTTCTTCATATAGCTTTCCATCAACCTCCATAGATAGGGTAGTGGAGGGTTGTAATCCTTTTGCATGTGTCAACACATAAGACTTAACAAATACCTTTTGTTGAAAAGAACTACTATCTAATACATCAGAAATAATATATGGAAGGTCCTCTTTAGTTACCCGCTCTTTTTTATCGCCCAGTTCAATAATACGCGTTGTTACTTTTTTAAGCTCTTCGTCATTCAAACTCAATCCTAACTCTTGTAAGTTCTTTTGAATATTTGCTTTACCTGACATTTTACCTAATGCATATTTACGCTTTCTACCAAAACGCTCAGGCATTAAATCGCTAAAGTAAAGATTATGTTTACTATCTCCATCTGCATGAATGCCAGCGGTTTGAGTAAAAACATTATCTCCTACTATAGGTTTGTTGGCAGGTATTCCGAATCCAGTAAATGCAGAAACAAGTTTGCTTACTTTATAAAGGGAAGATTCGTTTACAGCTGTGGTGACTTCAGGTAAAAAATCATTGATTACAGCAATTGCGCTTGCTAAAGGAGCATTACCCGCACGCTCCCCCATACCATTCACAGTAAGATGAAGCCCATGACATCCAGCTTTAACCGCTTCCATTACATTAGCAACACCTAAATCATAGTCATTATGTCCGTGAAAATCAAAATGAGTATTCGGATACCTCTTTACAATCTTTGTTAAAAATTCAGAAGTCTCTGTATGTGTTAGTACTCCTAAGGTATCTGGTAATAAGACTCTTTTGATTGGTTGTTTTGTAAGAAAATCTAGAAACTGAAATACATATTCTTGTGAGTTCCGCATTCCGTTGCTCCAATCTTCTAGGTAAACATTCGTATCAATACCTGATCGATTACCTAGATCAATAACGGTTGCAATTTCTGCAAAGTGCTGTTCAGGGGTCTTTTTAAGTTGATGGGTTAAATGGTTAAGTGATCCTTTGGTGAGTAAGTTCTGAACTTTAGCACCCGCTTTTTCCATCCATTTGATTGAAGTTCCGCCGTCAACAAAAGTTAATACTTCAATTTTAGAAATACAATCGTTTTCTATTGCCCATTCTGTAATTTGCTTTACAGCATTGAACTCACCTTCTGAAACCCGTGCAGAGGCTATTTCAATGCGGTCTACCTTAAGTTCACCCAGCAAAAGCTTGGCAAGCGTAAGTTTTTCAGATGCTGTAAAAGAAACTCCTGAGGTTTGTTCTCCATCCCTAAGGGTGGTATCCATAATTTCAATGGTTCTCGCCATTATTAAAATTTAAAAAGGTCTACTCTCAGCAAAAGTTTTGATGTCTTCTTTAACGTTCAACAAATAATCAATATCATCAAAGCCATTGGTCATATTGTCTTTTTTATATTCGTTGATTCCAAATTTTTCTTTTTCACCAGTGACTAAAATCGTTATGGTTTCTTCAGGTAAATTAACTTCAAGTTCCGTATTCGGGTCAGCTTCAATAGCAGTAAAGATTTTATCTAAGAATTCCGGACTAACCTGCACTGGTAATACGCCTATATTTAGACAATTACCTCTAAAAATATCTGCAAAAAAGCTAGAAACTACACATCGGAATCCGTAATCATAAACTGCCCAAGCGGCATGTTCACGAGAAGAGCCAGAACCAAAGTTTTTACCACCAACCAAGATTTTTCCACTATAGATAGGATTGTTTAATACAAACTGTTCTTTTGGTGTATTGTCTGAGTTATATCTCCAATCGCGGAATAAGTTGTCTCCAAAGCCTTTTCTTTCTGTTGCCTTAAGAAACCGAGCTGGAATAATTTGATCTGTGTCAACATTTTCTATTGGTAATGGAACAGCTGAACTTTTTAATATGTTGAATTTATCGTATGCCATTTTGTTAGATACTAGATGTTAGAAATTAGATTTTAGACTGATTGAAGTTCCATGAGTTCACGAGGATCAGTTACCTTTCCGGTAACAGCTGCAGCTGCAGCAACTAAAGGACTTGCTAATAAGGTTCTAGACCCAGGTCCTTGACGGCCTTCAAAATTTCTGTTAGAGGTACTGACCGCATATTTACCAGCAGGAATTTTATCATCGTTCATTGCCAAACACGCAGAACAACCTGGTTCGCGTAGCTCAAAACCTGCTTCTTGAAGCACATCAAGAATGCCTTCTTCTTTAATGGCATCTTCAACTCGGTGCGATCCAGGAACCAACCAAGCAGTAACATTAGCTGCTTTTTTTCTTCCCTTAACTATAGATGCAAAAGCTCTAAAATCTTCAATTCTACCATTCGTGCAGCTTCCTAAGAAAACGAAATCAATTTGTTTTCCTTTGATGTCTTCTCCTTCATTAAAATCCATATAAGCTAAGGATTTCTTATAAGTAGCAACACCACCATCAAGGCTTTCTGCCATTGGAATACCATTACTAATACCTGTGCCCATACCAGGGTTTGTGCCATAGGTAATCATGGGTTCAATATCAGCGGCATCAAAAGTCAATTCCTTGTCAAATGTCGCATCATTCTCAGTATACAATGTTTCCCAATATGTCATTGCTTTGTCCCAAGCTTGACCTTTTGGGGCAAACTCACGCCCTTTTACATATTCAAAAGTTTTTTCATCGGGTGCAATCATTCCACCACGGGCACCCATCTCAATACTAAGATTACAGACAGTCATACGGCCTTCCATACTCATATTTTTAAATACATCACCAGCGTACTCCACAAAATAACCAGTAGCACCAGAGGTAGTTAACTTAGAAATGATATAAAGGGCAACGTCTTTTGGTGTTACAGCAAAATTTAAATTACCATTAATATTAATACGCATGCTTTTTGGTTTTGGCTGCATAATGCATTGCGTAGACAATACCATTTCAACTTCTGAAGTTCCAATTCCGAAGGCAATAGCACCAAAAGCTCCATGGGTCGAAGTATGCGAATCACCGCAAACAATCGTTGCTCCAGGTAATGTGATACCATTCTCAGGGCCAATTACGTGTACAATACCATTCTTTTCATGACCTAGCCCCCAATATGGAATACCATGTTCAGCCGAATTTTTTTCAAGAGCATCTAACTGATTTGCAGATAAAGGGTCTGCAACAGGTAAATGTTGGTTAATCGTTGGGGTATTGTGATCTGCAGTTGCGAATGTCCTTTCTGGATATAAAACAGGGATATTTCTGTTTTTTAAACCTAAAAATGCAACCGGACTAGTAACCTCATGAACCAAGTGACGGTCAATAAAGAAGACATCAGGGCCGTTTTCTATTTTTTTTACTACGTGGGAATCCCAAACCTTATCAAAGAGGGTATTACTCATTTTAAAATCTTTTCAATTTTGACTTGCTAAGGTAAAAATTGTAGCCCTTTTTAACAGTATATGGTCTTACATAAATTACGATGTTCAAACAATAACCTTTCAATAGTCCATTAACTGATATATCCCCAAATGGCTTTATTCTTAACTAAAAGGGCATAAGCTTGTCTTATTACTAAATGCTCTGATTTTTCAAGTTTTGGGTCTACTTTTAGCAGCTCTATGGCATAATACCGAGCTGATTTCAAAATCTGGTTATCTTTTACAATATCAGCTATCTTTAAGTTTAAGAGCCCGCTTTGCTGGGTACCCATTAAATCACCTGGTCCCCTTAACTTTAAATCTACTTCAGCAATTTCAAAACCATCATTGGTCCTAACCATGGTTTCTAAACGGGTTTTAGAGTCATTGGATAATTTATGGCTGGTCATGAGAATGCAAAAACTTTGTTCTGCCCCACGGCCCACGCGCCCTCTTAGCTGATGAAGTTGAGAAAGCCCAAAACGCTCTGCACTTTCGATGATCATTACTGATGCATTGGGAACGTTGACACCAACTTCAATAACTGTGGTAGCAACCATAATTTGAGTCTCACCTTTTACAAAGCGTTCCATCTCATAGTCCTTGTCCTTAGGTTTCATTTGACCATGCACAATAGATATTTGATAGTCAGGAAGCGGAAATTCGCGAACAATACTGTCGTAACCATCCATTAAGTCTTTATAATCCATAGCTTCAGATTCTTGAATCAGTGGATAAACAATATATATTTGTCTTCCTTTTTTGATTTCATCTTTTATAAACCGAAAAACTTTTAATCTATTAGCATCGTAGCGATGCACAGTTTTAATAGCTTTACGACCAGGTGGTAGCTCATCAATCACCGAAATGTCTAAATCACCATACAAACTCATGGCAAGCGTTCGGGGAATAGGTGTTGCGGTCATAACCAAAATATGGGGTGGTAGCTGATTTTTTTTCCAAAGTTTTGAGCGTTGCGCTACTCCAAATCGATGTTGTTCATCAATGACTGCTAAGCCCAAGTTTTTGAATTGTACTTTATCCTCTAAAAGAGCATGTGTGCCTACCAAAATATGTAACTCTCCGTTTTCAAGTTGGTTATGAATTGGTTTACGAGCAGATTTTTTAACAGAGCCAGTTAACAAAGCTACGGTCACATCCATGTCAGCTAACAACTCTTTTAAACCATTATAATGCTGGTTGGCAAGAATTTCAGTAGGAGCCATTAAACAGGCTTGAAAATTATTATCAATGGCCAAAAGCATACATAATAAGGCAACTATCGTTTTGCCAGAACCCACATCGCCTTGTAATAGTCGATTCATTTGGGCGCTACTTCCCAAATCGTTCCTGATCTCTTTAATTACACGCTTTTGAGCATTGGTCAGCTCAAAGGGTAAGTAATTTTTAAAGAAAAAATTAAACTGTTTTCCAACTTGGTCAAAGGGCAGACCTTTAATTTTATGTTTTCGTATCGCTTTTTTATTAAGTAATTGCAGTTGTACAAAGAATAATTCTTCAAATTTTAAACGGAATTGTGCTCTAGCTAAAAGCTCCTGATTTTTTGGAAAATGGATATTTAATAAGGCTTCTGCTCTTGGAATGAGTTTTAATTCATCAAGTAATGATTGTGAAAGTGTTTCATTAAAGTCTGCTTTAGTCTCAATAAACAGTTGTTGAATTAGCTTTGAGATGATTTTATTTGTTATTCCCGAGTTTCCTAGTTTTTCTGTTGAAGGATAAATAGGTTGCATACTTATTTTGAGTCCTGCTTGATGTTCTTTTAAAAGTTCCATATCAGGATGAGGCATTGAAAAAGTGTTTCCGTATTTGTTGACACGCCCAAAAACCACGTAAGGTTCGTTAAGTTTAATATTTTCTCGAATCCATTTATGACTTCTGAACCATACCAAATCCATTTGACCGGTATCATCAACAAAAGAAGCAACAAGACGCTTGCCTCTTTTCTGTTCCACCGTTTTTAAATGAATTATTTTTCCTAGTACCTGCACATCAGCACCGCTGTTTTTTAATTGACCAATTTTATAGTATTGGGTTTTGTCTAAATATCTATTAGGATACAATTGAAGCATGTCTCCGAAAGTTTCTAATCCCAATTCGGACTTTAAGGTTTCGGCTCTATTAGGTCCGACACCTTTTAAGTAAACCAGCGGGGTTTGAAGGAAATTAGGATTCATAGAACTAAAATATGTAATTTGGATTGACTTTTGCTACTTTGCTTTTATGAGGTTAATCCAATTTGTATTTCTTTTAGCTTTTAGTTCAAATTTATTTGCACAACAGCAACCTGGAGTTGATTTCAAAAAAATCACTATGGAAGTTTTGCCAATTGCAGACTCAAAAGAAATTGTAGGTAAGGGAACCTATGATTTCAAATTGAAAAGTAAAACAGATTCCGTTTTTATTGATGCCATTAACATGACATTTCTATATGTTTCTTTGAATGGTAAAAAAATTGAATATTCTAATTCGGGTAAGAAGCTTGGTTTTAAAGCACCCTCTAAAACTGGTAATCATCAGCTATTTTTAAGATATATTACTAAACCTCAACAAACTATTTACTTTATACAAAAAGATTCTTCACTCTTTACTCAACAAATTTGGACACAAGGCCAAGGTAAATATACAAGTCATTGGTTACCTAGTTTTGATGATATGAATGAAAAAGTTGAGTTGGACCTTACCATTCTAGCAGATGAAGAACATGTGGTAATTGCTAATGGAAAACTTAAAGATAAATTTACTGAAGACGGTATTACGGAATGGAATTTTGATATGCTCGATCCAATGAGTAGCTACCTAGCAGCTTTTGTAGTTGGAAATTTTGACAAAAAGATAATTGAATCAAATTCTGGAATTCCAATTGAACTGTATTATGAGCCTAAAGATAGTTTAAGAGTCGAACCAACCTATCGCCACACTAAAGAAATATTTGATTTTTTAGAAGAAGAGATTGGTTTTCCGTATCCATGGCAAAATTATAAGCAAGTACCTGTTCAAGATTTTTTATATGCAGGAATGGAAAATACGGGGACCACTATTTTCTCAAATCAATATGTAATTGATTCTACGGCCTTTTTAGATAAGAACTATGTAAATGTGAATGCGCATGAAATGGCGCATCAATGGTTTGGTAATCTTGTTACGGAAGAAAGTGGAGACCATCATTGGCTGCATGAGGGTTTTTCTACTTACTATGCTTATTTGGCCGAACGACATTTGTTTGGTGATGATTATTTTTATTGGAAGCTCTACGAAACAGCTAAGACGCTCCATAACCTATCTGAAAATGGTGATGGAGAAGCGTTGACCAATCCGAATGCCAATAGCTTAACCTTTTATGAAAAAGGGGCCTGGGCTTTGGTTATGCTTAAAGATGAAGTAGGGGAGCAGGCTTTTAAGAAAGGTACTAAGATGTATCTACAAAAGCATGAATTCAGAAATGTTACTATTGATGATTTTATAGTAGAAATAGAAACGGCATCAACACAAAAATTAGAAGATTTTAGAGAAAAATGGTTGGAGTCTGAAGAATTTCCATGGGAAGAGGTAAAAGCCAAGTTAGAAAAAGAAGCAGCTAGTATAGCCTTAATGTTTGAAATGGAAAGTGAATTTCAGCGAGTTCAAAGTGATGACCTAGATTATGAGGCCTACTGGAATAAATCCAAATCTGTGTTTTTTAAGCAATATATGATTTCTGAGTACCATCGTATTTTACCACATGATATTATTCAAAAAGTATTTGCGAGCCAATCAATAAAGCTTAGACAAGGTTTGGCTAAAGCATTATACGAGGTGTCTGGCGCTCGTTTATCAACTGAGGAATTAGCATCAAATTTTGAAACGCTGCTAGAAGATAAAAGCTATGTGACCGTTGAAAATGCCCTGATTAAACTATGGTCAAACTTTCCTGACAAAAGGGGAGCGTATTTATCACAAACAGCTAATATAACTGGCTTACCAAATAAAAATGTTAGATTATTATGGCTTACGTTGGCCCTAATAACACCCAATTATGAATCTTCAAATAAACCAGATTTTTATAAAGAATTAAATGGGTATACTGCATCACACTACAATTTTGAAGTACGTCAATCTGCTTTGCGATATTTGAATGAAATTCAAGCATTGAGTGATGAATCATTAATGAATCTTATGAAGGCAACTGATCACCACGTTTGGCAGTTCAAAAAATCTTCAAGAAATTTAATACGAGAGTTGGCCAAAAATACTGCAACTAAAACACGACTTTTGAACATTACTAGTTCTATGAGTAAAGAAGAGCAGCTTAAATTTCAAAAATTAATAAACCCATGAGGGCATTGGTAATTTCAGGTGGCGGTAGTAAAGGTGCTTTTGCAGGGGGTGTGGCACAATATCTTATTGAAGGTCTAGGAAAGGAGTATGATATTTTTGTGGGTACGTCTACAGGGAGTCTTTTGATTTCGCACCTTGCATTGGGTAAACTTGATAAAATCAAGGAAATATATAGTAATGTTAATCAGAAAAGTATTTTTAATAGCTGTCCGTTTGTAGTAAAAAAGAAATATGGAATTGATGAAATTTCAATCAATCATTGGAACGTAGTCCGAAATTTTTTTCAAGGAAAAAAGACCTTTGGAGAAAGCGAAAACCTAAGAAATTTAATAGCAGATAGTTTAACTTTTGAAGAGTTTGAACAGCTAAAGGCTGCCAGTCCTGATGTTGTTATCACCGTATCAAATCTTTCATTAAATCAAGTGGAATATAAGTCCATTAAGGAATGTGATTATGATGATTTCTGTGACTGGATTTGGGTTTCGGCCAATTATATTCCGTTTATGAGCTTGGTTCGAAAAAATGGCTGTGAATATGCAGATGGCGGATTGGGAAGTATTGTTCCTATTGAAGAGGCTATTCGACGTGGAGCTACCGAAGTTGATGTAGTCGTGTTACATACTGAGGTCAATTATATGAACCGTGTGCCTTCTAGAAATCCTTTTGAGTTGTTAACCAGTATGTTAAGTTTTATTTTGGATAGAATTGAACATCAGAATATCAGGATTGGCAAACTGGTTGCGAATCAGAAAAATGCTATAATTAACCTCTACTATACACCAACAATTTTGACGGTTAATTCATTGATTTTCAACAAGAAGAAAATGACGCTTTGGTGGAAGAAAGGGTATCTCTACGCTAAGAATAAAAATATCGAGAGCATGCCTATTGAGCCTGATTTACAAGAGTAATCTAAAACACGAGATGTTGCCGATGTTTAAGTTTTATATGTTTAAAAGTTTATAGTCTTCAAATGTGGCACATTGATAATTTAATTAATGAACTCATAAGCTATAATCTCTACCATAATTCTCCGATTTCTTTTTTTACAAAAGATAAAGCTGTAGCAGAAGGGGATTGTTTTTCCATAGTTTGATTCAAAATATCTTCTCGTAGTTTGTCTGCCGAATCTGATTCGCTCATGGCCGCAGATCGAATGATTCTTATTGTTGCACTCTTTGCAGTTTTGATTACATTCCAACATTCATCTGTCATGTAAATTTGCTGTGATAAATTGTGATCAAACTCATTCTCAACTTGCTTAATTAGTAGGTTTTCATATTTCGCTTTATCCTGGCCCTGGGGAGCAACTCGCACCACCAAACTGTTTATGGCAATACGTTCTAAAAAAAGAGCCATTCGTTCATAAGCTTGCAAGCGAACTGGCAAGGTATCTTTCTGCGAATCTTTATGAAGCAAAAACCTTCTGCGTCCTTCTTCATTGTTGGTGTGCATTCTAAAAAAGTAAAAGGCAATTGCTCCAGTAACTACTGAAGGTAATAAATAGGCAAATAGTTGGAAAACTTGATCTCCGCTCATGGTTCATTTCGGTTTTGATGAAATTAGAACGTTATTTTTTAGCTTAAAGTATGCTTATCTCATTTTTTGATAATGGAAGTAGACTGTCACTTCAAGTGATTGATTTTTGATTTTTTTATAAAATCAATTGTATCGAGAACACTCCCGTACATAATCTGTTAGCGCTATATTTTTAGGTGATTATATTTCTAGAAATACTTGAATTGATATTGGTCAAAGCTAAAATTATCAGAATAAAAGTCTAGTTACAAAATATACAAAATCGTCTATTGGAATTCTTTTTTTACCATTTCATAGAAAGCCGAATCGTCAGGGGCAATTCGTACTGAAATACCTTCCTTAAAATTACCATCTTTTACAATAATATGAATCTTCTCTGGGCCAACACCCTCAGTTTGCGCCAGACCATTGGCCACAGCCGTAGCTTGGGCATAGGTGACAGCAAATTCTCCCGTAATATTCAATCCCTCCACAATAATTGTGCGATTTAGATTTGCTTTTACAATAGCACCTATTTTGGTAACCCAGTCTAGGCCTGACTCTGTTAGCTTTGACGCACTATCGGAACCAAAAAGTCCATCCAATGAATTTGAAATTAAAACAGAACCATTTGAAACTCCAGCTTTCGCATCTGGTCCCATGGTTTGCTTTACTTGAGTAAAAATAGCAATAGCAATAGAATCGTTCTTTGAAAATGTATCGGTAATCACCCTAAGTTGTTCTTCTTTCTTTTTTAAACTACTTAAAGCATTGCCGACCGATTCCGTATTCTGCTTGGAGATTTTAGAGAAATTGGTCAAATTTTGAAGTAGTGTAGCGTTGGCAGCTCGCAAATCTTCGTTTTCTTTCTCAAACAATTCCGCTTTGGAATTAGACGAATTAATTTGTCGTTGCGCTAAGGATACTGAATCATTCAAAGACATAATTGTGCTCTCAAGTTCACTCACTTTTGCAATAAGTTCACTTTTTTTCTGAGCTGAAATAGTTGTACACATAAATAAAACAAAAAGGAGTAAAATTTTTCTCATGCTTCAATGGTTCTTTTTTGTGTTCCCCCTAAATACTGACAATCGTACAGTGTTTGCATATTTTTAAAGGGTACCGACGTTTTCTCATAACCGTAAACGGTCTTTAAATCACTGCTAAGATAGTCATCATCTACATTTACTTGAATATCTTGCATGGTAAATTGACATGGATGCTCATAACCCGCTGCACGGGTGATTTCTAAAAACTCTTTTCTAAAGGTTTTAAAGTATTGTGCCAACCTATCTGATTTCAAAGGAACATTGATACCGTTTTGCAACCATTTACTTTGTGTAGCCACTCCTGCAGGGCAACGATTGGTATGACAAATCTGTGCTTGAATACAGCCAATACTCATCATTGCTTCACGCGCCACATTAATACAATCTATACCCATGGCAAAAGCCATGGCAGCTTTAGCTGGAAAACCCAACTTTCCACTACCGATAAAGACAATACGCTCTGTAAGGTCTCTGTCTTTAAATATTTTATACAAACTAGCAAATCCATAAACCCATGGCAGCGACACGTGATCTGCAAAACTAGGGGGAGCAGCACCAGTACCACCTTCACCGCCATCAACTGTAATGAAGTCAGGACCTTTACTAGTTTTTGTCATTAAATCGGCCAGTTCTTCCCATTGGTCAAGTTTACCAATGGCAGCCTTTATTCCAACGGGTAGTCCAGTTTCCTTAGCAATATTTTCAATTAATTCGAGTAATTCAGAAATGGAATTGAACGCTTTGTGTGTAGCAGGGGATAGAACATCTTTTCCAACTTCAACTCCTCTAATCTCAGCAATCTCTTTCGTTATTTTTGCCCCTGGAAGTACACCACCTTTACCAGGCTTTGCACCCTGTGAAAGCTTGATTTCTATAGCTTTGATGCATGGGTTTTTATCAACTAATATTTTCATTTTCTCTAAGGAGAAGCTCCCTTCTTTAGAACGAACCCCAAAATACCCCGTTCCAAAATGAAAAACGACATCTCCACCTTGTTTGTGATAAGGTGAAAGCCCACCCTCACCAGTATTATGATATGCATTTGCTTTTAAGACTCCTTTATTCATGGCTTCTACGGCAGCGGCAGATAGCGAGCCAAAGCTCATGGCTGAAACATTAATAATTGAACCAGGTCGAAAAGGCTTTTCACGTTTATTATAAGCTCCAATGACCTTAGCACAAGGCAAAAAATAAGGGTTTTCAGTATTGGGATGTTTCTTCGGAATCTGATATCCAATCATTGCATTCTTTACAAAAATATGCTGATGCGCATAGATATCTCTATCTGTACCAAACCCCTCGTAATTGTTTTCTTTCTTTGCTGAAGCATAAATCCAGCCGCGCTCTATTCTATTAAAGGGAAGCTCTTCACGATTATTGGCGACGAAGTATTGTCGCATTTCAGGACCAATACTCTCTAACCAATAACGCAAGTGGCCAACTACAGGAAAATTATGTTTTATAGTATGAGAGCGTTGAAAAAAAATATCCCAAATCGCAACAAGAACGATAAGTGAAATAATCCACAGCCACCAAGGGATGTTAGTAATTAAGGCACTAATACTATCCATATTAAAGTTCAATAATCAGATTCAATTTTTAATTACAAATAAATTTAATGCTATTTACCAGCAGATAAATAATCCAATGTCAATTCAGTCATTGCTTTAACCCCCAGTTGCATTCCGGCATCATCAATCAAAAAATCTGGCGTATGATGCGGAAAGGACTCTGTTGTACCAGGAGTCATTCCTCCTAAAAAGAAAAAGAAGCCCGGTGCTTCCCGTTGAAAATAAGAGAAGTCTTCTGCCCCGGTTATTGCTTTTTGTATAACTACATTTTTATCACCAGCAACTCGTTGAAGTGTTGGAAGCATTTGTGTAACCAAAGCGGGGTCGTTGTAAGTAATATCAGTAGCATCTTTAATTTCACATGTAGCTGTTCCGCCATAGGCCTTAGCAATGGTTTCTACCATTTCAATCATTCTCTTGTTCAGTTTGTCTTTCATATCATAATCCAAAGTTCTAATGGTACCAATCATTTCAGCACTTTCAGGGATTATATTGAAACGAACTCCACTTTTTATTTTTCCAACCGTAATTACAGCAGCTTCATTGGTTAATTCTGTCTCACGGCTAATAATTGTTTGCAAACCGTCTATAATTTTGGCACTAATCAAAATTGGGTCAACACCACCCCATGGTTGTGACCCATGACTTTGTTTTCCATTTACTTTAATAGTAAAGCTTTGTGCAGCGGCCATTGTTCCGCCAGACTTATAGCGAATCATATTAACAGGAGTTTGCGAATTGATATGTAAGCCAAAAATCGCATCTACACCTTCCATAACACCTTCTTTTACCATTAATAAGGCCCCACCTTCTTCACCAGGTGGTGGTCCTTCTTCTGCGGGTTGAAAAATGAATTTTACCGTACCATTAATTTTATCTTTATTCTTAGAAAGTACCTCGGCAACGCCCATTAAAATAGCGGTGTGCGTATCGTGACCACAAGCATGCATGACACCAACTTTTTCTCCTAAAAATTCAGAAGTAATAGTAGACTTATAAGGCAAGTCATTTCGTTCTGTAACTGGTAAAGCATCAATATCAGCTCTTAGGCCAACCACTTGTCCCGGCTTATCACCCTTTAATAACCCTACAACACCAGTGTGTGCAACTCCGGTTTGAACCTCAATCCCTAAAGACTTTAGGTGATTGGCTATTTTTTCTGCGGTTTTGAATTCCCTATTACCCAATTCTGGGTTTTGGTGAATATCATGGCGCCATTCAATGACTTTATTTTCTATTGCGGTATAATCCTTTTCAAGATTTATACCTTGGGCAAACAAACTTGAGGTTAAGAGGCATAGCCCTAATACTAATAATTTATTCATAAGTGTTGGATTTAAAATTTTATAAGACGATAGCCGTCATTCTGTAATTGTATTAATGCGGTCATAGCAGAGAGTGATAATTGTACTCCAGAAATGGTTTCTTCAATGGGGAAATTTCTTGAAAGAGATGATTGTCCGCAGAAAATGAATTCCACGCCAGCATCCATAAGCTGTTGTACCATTCCAGCATTTGGGTTGTCTATTCCATAACGTGCTTTATAGGCTTCATTTGTAATAATATCTTTTGAAGCTTTATTATGAACCACCAGGGCTACTTTCATATTTTCTTTTGTAACTCCGCTTTGCCCATGCATATTTAAAAAGCGAGCTGCGGTCTCAATACTGGCATTTCGTTGATTTACATCTTCAGGACTATTCATAATATCGAAAACAACTTTGAATTCTGTTTCGGTTTCAACTCGATATTCTGGATTCTCAATACTCCATACCTGTCCATAATCTTGTATGATGGGTCCTGTTTTTTTTTCTTGTCCAAAAAGAAGAATGGTGAGAAAGAATGTTAGAAATAAGGGTAGTGATTTTATCATAAGTGCTAAATATATTCAAATTATGAGTAATTACCATTTGCTGTTCAAAAGTATTTAAAGCTTAGTTTGAGCAAACCGAACAGATTGGCTAATTTCACTCGATAATCGAGACTAGAACGCTTTGAAGGCTTGCTTTGTAAGCAAAAAATTGTTTTCTAACGTATGCCTCATGGTTTGGTCATGCGGTATTTTACTCTTTTGAGTTTTAATTTGTGAAGGAAGAAATAGCATATTTAAAAGGATTAAACGACGCTCAACGCGAGCCAGTTTTGCATAAAGACGGAGCTTTAATGGTTATTGCCGGAGCTGGCTCTGGTAAAACCCGAGTTTTAACTTATCGTATTGCTCATTTAATGGCGCAAGGGGTAGATTCTTTTAATATACTGGCATTGACCTTTACCAATAAAGCGGCACGAGAAATGAAAAAGCGTATTGCCGATATTGTAGGTAGTTCTGAGGCCAAAAACCTTTGGATGGGCACCTTTCACTCTGTTTTTGCAAAATTATTGCGTTTTGATGGTAGTAAGTTAGGGTATCCAAGTAATTTTACGATTTACGACACTCAAGATTCTCAACGTCTTATCGCTTCCATTATTAAGGAAATGGGTTTGGATAAGGACATTTATAAGTACAAGCAGATTCAAAATCGAATTTCATCTTATAAGAATAGTTTAATTACGGTTAAGGCTTATTTTCAAAACCCTGAATTGGTTGAAGCCGATGCCATGGCAAAGCGCCCAAGGCTTGGGGAGATTTACCAAAACTATGTAGACCGCTGTTTTAAGGCTGGTGCAATGGATTTTGATGATTTATTGCTAAGAACCAATGAATTATTAACTCGTTTTCCAGAAGTTTTGATGAAGTATCAAGACCGTTTTAGATATATTTTGGTAGATGAGTACCAAGATACCAATCACTCACAATATTTAATTGTAAAAGCATTAGCAGACCGTTATCAGAATATTTGTGTGGTAGGTGATGATGCCCAGAGTATTTATTCCTTCCGAGGAGCTAATATTAGTAATATTCTCAATTTTCAACGTGATTATGAAGATGTTGGAATGTATCGTTTGGAACAAAATTATCGGTCTACCAAAAACATTGTAAATGCTGCAAACTCTATAATTGCAAATAACAAGAACCAACTTGAAAAAGTGGTCTGGACTGCGAATGATGAAGGAAACAAAATCATTATTCATAGAAGTGTTACAGATGCTGAAGAAGGGCGCTATGTAGCTTCTTCCATTTGGGATAATCGAATGAACCACCAAATGGGTAACGGTGAGTTTGCAGTATTGTACCGTACCAATTCTCAGTCAAGGGCTATTGAAGATGCTTTGCGTAAACGCGATATTCCATATCGTATATATGGGGGACTCTCTTTTTACCAGCGCAAAGAGATTAAAGATGTATTGGCGTATTTACGTTTAGTTATTAATCCTAAAGATGAAGAAGCTTTAAAACGGGTAGTAAATTTTCCAGCTAGGGGAATAGGGCAGACTACTATTGATAAACTTCTAGTTGCTGCAAACCATTATGGCCGTTCCATATTTGAAGTGATGGAAAATTTGGCAAAGATTGATTTGAAAATCAATGCAGGTACTAAAAGAAAATTAGAAGATTTTGTCACTATGATTAAAAGCTTTCAAATTATGAATGAAGGTTCAGATGCATTTACATTGGCAGAACATGTTTCTAAAAAAACTGGACTTTTATTAGAGTTTAAAAAAGATGGTACTCCTGAAGGAATCGGTAAAATGGAGAACATTGAAGAATTGCTCAATGGTATCAAAGATTTTGTAGAGGGTCAGAAAGAGTTAGCAGATGCTACGGGCAATATATCTGAATTTTTAGAAGATGTGGCGCTTGCCACAGACTTAGATAAAGATACAGGTGATGATGACCGTGTAGCCTTAATGACCATTCACTTGGCAAAAGGATTGGAGTTTCCGTATGTGTATATTGTGGGAATGGAAGAAGATTTGTTTCCCTCCGCCATGAGTATGAATACCCGAAGTGAGTTGGAAGAAGAGCGAAGGTTGTTCTATGTGGCACTGACTCGAGCAGAAAAACAAGCATACTTAACATATACGCAAAATCGATATCGTTGGGGAAAACTGATTGATGCAGAACCAAGCCGTTTTTTAGAAGAAATTGAAGAGCAGTATGTAGAGAATTTAACACCTATTAATGATGGCTACCGTTATAAATCTACAATCGATGTCAATATTTTTGGTGATGTTGATAAAAGTAAGCTTCGTCAAATAAAACCTCAAAATGGCACTCCGCCCGCGGCAGGTGCTCCGAATGCGAATCAACTACGAAAGCTTAGAAAATTAAAACCAGAACTGAGTAGCCCGTCAAAGAACACCAATGTCATAGATCCAGACTTAGCGGAAGGCGCCTTAGTCAATCATACACGATTCGGAAAGGGACAAGTATTAAAAATTGAAGGTGTTGGCAATGACAAAAAAGCCGAAATCAAATTTGAACGTGGCGATATTAAAAAGTTGTTGCTTCGCTTTGCTAAGTTGGAGGTGATTTCATAGTCATTCATAATTGTATCAAAAAAGAAATTTAACCACTATTTTTAGTTATTTAAATAAGACTTCGATGAATAAAATTTTAGTTCTGATATGCATAGTAATCGGATTCATTTCTTGTAAAAATGATAAGCAAGGGTTAGATAAACTTCAGATTGCAAAACAGTACTATAAGATTCTTAGTAATTCTGATGATTCTAAAATCGCTTCTTTAATAAATGATAGCCTTCTGACAAGAGAATCAGAATACAATTATGAACAAACATTTTCATTAGAGCAGTATAAGGAATGGCTGAAATGGGATGCTAAGTTTGAGCCCAAATATGAAATCATTGATATAGTAGTTGAAGGCGATGTCGTAAAGGCTCAAATTTCAAAGATTGACAAAAGAATATTATTTCTTCATGAAGAACCAATTGTTAGCAATCAAGTTATCAGATTTGATAAAGACAAAATTACTAGTATTGAAACCACTCAATTTGTAGTGTTCAATGATTCTTTGTTTGTAAAAAACAGAAGTGATCTTTTAAACTGGATGGATGAGAATCAACCAAATCTTAAGGGATTCATTTATGACCAAACCGAGGAAGGAGCCATAAATTATTTAAAGGCTCTTGAATTATATGCTAATCGTAAATAGCTATATTTTAAATTAAAACAATCGAGTTTTGCCAATTGATTAAATGAAAAGTATTTCAAACAAAGAGCTGTGCTTATCGTATCTAAGTAAATATGCTAATAAGGATATTAAAGGCGTGGTAGAATTATTTGCAGATGATATTAAATTACGTGATTGGAAGATTAACGTAGTTGGTAAGAAGAATGCCCTAAAAGAAACACTCAAAAACTTTGAAGCCGTAGATTCCATTGAAATTGAAGTGCTTTCTACCCATGAAAGTGAGAATACCGTGGCTGCAGAACTTAAAATAACCATTAATAAAATAGAAGAACTTTATGTAGTTGATGTTATTACCTTCAATGTTGATTCTCAAATAACATCTATAAGAGCTTATTTAGGGCGTGACGAGGATTAGATTCTTTGATATTAAAAAAGGAATTTATGGAAGGTTGTTTTACCTGTTTTCAGGGGTTTTAGTAAACGATAATTTGGAGAGTTTTGTATTCACATACATAAAAAAAAACTAACAATTACGTTTAATTAAAAACCAACCTCATGATTGTATACGGATATCGTTCTACACACCTTAGAAGTGCTCTATTACAAAATACTAAGTGTCCAAATTGCGAAACTAAAAACCAAATGACTGCCAGCGTTTATGGACGTCATGTACATATTTTCTGGATACCTCTGTTTCCTGCAGGAAAAACAAGTGTATTTGAATGTCAACATTGTCATAAAGGATTTAAAAAGAAAGAACTCAATGAAGATGGAAAATTAGCTTTTAAAAATTTCAAAAGCAGTGTAAAAACTCCACTTTGGAAATATTCAGGGCTTTTAATCATTGGCCTTCTTATCGCTTTGGGGGTATATTCAAGTAAACAGAAAGATTCTAAAACAGCTGAATATATTGCTAATCCTGCGCTAAATGATGTGTATACATTTAAAACCAACCAAAATTATTATTCCACTTTTAAAATAATTCAAGTCTTTAAAGATAGCATCTATGTAAACTATAATAATCTTGAAACCAGTAAATTAAGTGGTATTCGAAAGATAGATAAAGCAAAAAATTACAATGATAGTTTGTATTATGTATTAACTCCTATTGATATCGAAACTTGGCAAGCGTCTGGTGACTTAAAAAGTGTAAAACGTTAGTTGTTGATAGTCCCTTTAAATTATATTTGATTAGTCTTTCTAAGAAATTGTAACTTCATTCAAAATAATTTAAGCATCTATTTTGGCGCAGTTTATAAAAATATATAATGATAACCCTTCCACTAAAGAGATTGATAAGGTTGTTAGAGTTCTTCGCGATGGGGGTTTGGTTATCTACCCAACAGATACTGTATATGGCTTAGGGTGCGATATTACTAAATCTCGGGCTTTAGAGAAAATCGCCCGAATTAAAGGTATAAAACTCAATAAGGCCAATTGGTCTTTTATTTGTGCTGATTTAAGTAATCTTTCTGATTACGTAAGACAAATAGACACGGCTACATTCAAGATTCTTAAAAGAGCCTTGCCAGGACCTTATACTTTTATTCTCCCAGGGAATACTAATTTACCCAAAGATTTTAAAAAGAGAAATACTGTCGGTATTCGAGTTCCTGATAATTCTATTGCTCAAGCCTTGGTTCGAGAGTTGGGAAACCCCATAGTTTCAACTTCTATTCGTGATGATGATGACGTCTTAGAGTATACTACCGACCCAGAACTCATTTTTGAAAAATGGCAAAGTTTAGTTGATGTCGTGGTAGATGGAGGATATGGAGATAACATTGGTTCAACGGTGATTGACTTGTCGGGTGATGAACCTAAAGTTGTTCGCGAAGGTAAAGGCTCTTTAGGGGTTCTGTAAATAAAAAGAGCGACCAATTGGTCGCTCTTTAATTTTATTAATTGATTCGTGTCAACTATTCATTGATTGCAGGATCTTTCATTCCTTCTTCAATCATGCTGTAGAATTGATCAATTTTAGGAAGAACAACAATACGAGTTCTTCTATTCTTCGATTTGTCTGTAGTTGAAACAGGAACAAACTCAGCACGACCAGCAGCAGTCATACGCTTAGGGTCAACGCCATAATCGTTTTGTAAAATACGAACGATTGCTGTTGCTCTCTTAGCACTCAAATCCCAGTTGTCCAACAAAACACCCTTTCTATAAGGAACATCGTCAGTATGACCTTCAACCATGAATTCAAAATCAGGCTTATTGTTAACTACTTTGGCAACTTTACCTAAAACATTTTTAGCCGCTGCAGTAATGTTGTAACTACCACTACTAAATAACAATTTATCTGATATAGACACGAAAACGACACCTTTTTCAACACTAACCTCAATGTCTTCATCATCAAGATTCCCTAATACTCCTTTTAAACTCTGAACTAATGAAAGGTTAACAGAATCTCGTCTAGTGACCGCGTCTTGTAATCTACGAATGGTCAAATCTTTCTCTTGAAGACTTTCTAAAGATTTTTCTAAGTTTTCAGCACCTTTTGCAGTGAGTGTGGTTAAATCACCCATGTTGTTGATTAAATCTTGATTATTGGCTCTTAAGAACGTGTTTTGACTTTCTAAGGCTTCTAATTTTGACTCAGCAGACGCTTTGCCTTCTAAACAATCATTCAACTTAACTGTAGCTGAATTTAACATGTCTTGAGCTTCTTTATGCTGAGCTTCTAGTTCTGCATATTTTTTCTGTGATACACAAGATGTCAATAATACTGCTGCACCTAGAGTACCTAAAACTAATTTTTTCATAAATGAATAATATTATACTGGTTAATTAAATACACTTTAATTTCAATAAAGGTTCAAAATTATAACAATTGCAAATTGTCAAGTTTTCAACACCGTTAATCTTTTACTAAAATGTTAAAATTCTTCACTTGATGTACGAAATGAGACCACACAATGGATTTCGTAACATGATAATTTAATACAAAATTAGCTTTTTCACGTTGCTTAAATACTCGAGAAAAGTTTTTATAAAAGCTAAAGTGGGCCCTCAAAATCGCAAAACTATGCCTTGGTCTTAATTGTAAAGCAAAATGCAATGCTGCCACTCCATCAAGCAATAAGCGAATGAAAATCACCTTAAAAGCAGCCTTAGGAGGTAAATTCTTTGTAATGGAATATAAAGAGTTTCTGAAGTTTAAAAAGGTTTTATTAGGATTTGAATTTTTTAGGGTAGACCCTCCTAAATGATAGACATGACTTTTGCCAATGTAATATACCTTATGACCTATGTTTTTAGCTCTCCAACATAAATCAATTTCTTCTTGATGAGCAAAATAAGAAGCATCAAAACCTTTAAGTTCATTAAAGACTTCTCTTCGGATAAACATGCAGGCTCCTGTTGCCCAAAAAACCTCCTTAGTATCATTATATTGACCCGTGTCTTTCTCTAGCGATTGAAAGATACGTCCTCTACAAAATGGATAACCTAGTTTATCTATAAAGCCACCACCTGCGCCTGCATACTCAAAGTACTCACGATTCTTAAGATCTAATATTTTTGGTTGTGCAATGGCGATTTCCTGATTCGATTGAAATGCATTAAGAATTGAAACTGTCCAATCTTGGGATACTTCAACATCAGAATTCAATAAACAAAAAACATCCGCGTTGATGTGTTTTAACCCTTCATTGTAACCCCCAGCAAAACCTAAATTCTTCTTGTTGCTAATCACAGTTACTTGTGGATAGTTGGAACTTAATACCCCAATAGAATCGTCGGTAGAAGCATTATCAATGACATAAATCGTTGCATCTGAAGAATACTCAACCACTTTTGGAAGATATTCTTTAAGAAGTTTGGAACCGTTCCAATTTAATATGACAATAGCTAGTTTCAAAATGTCGGCAAATTAACGGTTAAAATCAGGAATTTCCTTTAGAAAAGTATATTTTTCTTCGTCATGATTTATTTGACAGTAATAGTGATTGATTCCGTTAGTTATCATTAAATAATTTGACTTTACCTTCAAATTATAAATTGCAATTTGATCAAAAACCTTTTGGTCAATCTCAACTTGTGGTGCTTTACATTCAATGAGCATATCAATTGCGCCATCCTTATTGAAAACAATAATATCATAGCGTTTACGCAAACCATTGATAGTGAGTTGCTTTTCAACATTAATAAGACTAGTAGGATATCCTTTAGTTTCCATTAAAAAGTGAATGACGTGCTGTCGCACCCATTCTTCTGGTTGTAATACCACAAATTTTTTACGAACAACATCAAAAATATGGGTTCTATTTTCGGTATTTTTAAGGCGAAAATGATATTGTGGAAAATTTAACCCCTGCATGGAACAAAATTGATGATTTTTTTTAAATGGAAGAAGCCAAGCGTATTCTTAATAATATCAAAAACAGGAATCTTAGCCCAATATACTTTTTAATGGGTGAAGAGCCTTTTTATATTGATGCTATAGCTGACTATATCTCTAAAAAAGTATTGAACGAAGCTGAAAAAGGGTTTAATCAAATGGTATTATATGGTAAGGATACCAGTATTGACGAGATTGTCTCAAATGCCAAACGATACCCAATGATGGCAGAACATCAAGTGGTCATTGTCAAGGAAGCCCAGCATTTATCTAGAACTATAGAACAGTTAGCCGTTTATGCTGAAAACCCGCAAACAACAACTATTTTGGTCATTTGTTATAAGTACAAAAAATTGGATAAACGAAAAGCCGTTCATAAGGTATTAGCTAAGAATGGCGTGGTGTTTGAGAGTAAAAAATTATATGACAATCAAGTTGCTGATTGGATAAAACGTTTTATTGCTGGAAAAGGATACCAAATAACACCAAAAGCTTCGGCTTTATTGGTCGAGTTTTTGGGTACAGATTTAAGCAAAATCAGTAACGAACTGGAAAAACTTTTTTTAGTTGTCGATAAGCAAACCGAGATTACACCAGCTCTTATTGAAAAACATATCGGTATTAGTAAAGACTTCAATAATTTTGAATTAAAAAAAGCAGTAGGGGAAAGGGATGTAAAAAAAGCAACTAGAATCATCAATTACTTTGCGCAGAACCCAAAAGACAATCCGTTTGTAGTCACAATAACACTGTTGCATAGCTTTTTCAGTCAATTACTGCAATATCACGGAATGAACGACCATTCGCCAAAAGCTGTAGCTCAAGCCCTTCGCGTGAGTCCCTATTTTGTTGGAGAATATCAAACCGCGGCAAGAAACTACCCAATGCGAAGCGTGAGTCGAATAGTATCTGGACTTAGAAAACTTGATTTAAAGGGCAAGGGGGTAGGTTCTCAAAATATATCACAGCACGATTTATTAAAAGAATTACTTGCAGTACTTTTCTAGTTACTTCTTATCCAAACTGTATTTACCTGGGCCTAAAAGAATAATAGCAATAAAAAACACAGCATATAACAATGCCTTTTCTTTAGTTCCAAAGGGATCAGCAGCATGAACAATAAAAGCTGCAACTAACATTGTGATTAAAGAGGGTATAGCCGCAAATTTGGTCTTATAGCCTATAATGATAAGTATTGGCGCTATAAATTCTCCTACCACAGCCAAAAATAGTGATGGGGCTTCACCAATTCCTATCGGGTTTCCAAATTCAAAATTACCAGCAATCAATTTTTTAAACTTAGGAAAACCGTGGGCAAGCATCATTAAAGAAGGTAAAATCCTTAAAACTGCTAAACCTATATGAGTAAAATTATTACTTTTCATCTAAAAGGGGGATTTTAGTTTGTGCAAAGTTATTTTTTTTTCTGAGAGTTTAAGAATTTCACTTGTTTTATATGAAAACTTGGTAAGCACAGGGTAAAAAACCATATAAACATATTTTTTAGTGCTAATATTTAATTAGGTGATATACTTAAATCAAACCTAACTCATTTTTCGCTTTGTCTGTTTTAATCTTATAAAAACTCATTATATTGTAGACCTACATATTAATCAATCAAATCGTTTAAAAAAATGAAAAAAAGTATCGCTCTTTTAATGGTTGTTTTAGCAGCCATTCAGCTAGGTTTTGGTCAAGATTTTGAATTTAAGGCCAGTGACATTGAAATTAAGTATGAAAAATTTATTTTACCTAATGGATTAACCCTTCTGGTTCACGAAGATCACAAAGCACCTATTGCGGCCGTGAATGTATGGTATCATGTAGGCTCTAAAAATGAAAAACCAGGAAAAAGTGGTTTTGCCCATTTATTTGAACACTTAATGTTCAACGGTAGTGAAAATTACAATAAAGACTATTTTCAAGCACTTGAAAGTATTGGAGGAACTGACCTAAATGGAACTACAAATAACGATAGGACCAATTATTTTCAAAATGTTCCAGTTTCTGCGTTAGATCAAGTTTTGTTTTTAGAATCTGACCGAATGGGACATTTGCTTGGCGCTATTGATCAAGAAAGATTAGACGAACAAAGAGGTGTTGTTCAAAATGAAAAACGCCAAGGGGAAAACCAACCTTACGGAATGCAGTGGGATTATTTGACCAAAGCAATGTACCCAAAAGGACATCCATATTCTTGGACGGTAATAGGTGAAATGGAAGATTTAAATGCTGCGTCACTTGAAGATGTACAAGAATGGTTTAAATCTTATTACGGTGCTGCAAATGCAGTTGTTGCAGTTGCAGGTGATATAGATCCACAAGAAGTATATCAAAAAGTATTGGGTTACTTTGGAGATATTCCTGCTGGTCCTACTATTGAAAGACAAGAAGTTAATATTCCTGTACATAATGGAGATACCTACCAAGTGTATCAAGATAGAGTCCCTGAGACAAGAATACTATTTGCATGGAATTCACCTCAATTTGGTGCAAAAGAAGATTTGCATTTTGATTTGATTTCTTCAATATTGTCAAGTGGAAAAAACTCAAGACTTTATAAGAAGTTTGTCTATGAAGATCAAACGGCGAGTAGTGCAGTATCTTTTCAAGCTTCTTCAGAAATTGCAAGTAATTTCATTACATATCTGAATGTGAAGCCAGGTGAGGATGCCGATAAGCTAAAGGGCGAATTGGAAGATGAAATAAATAATTTTATAGTGAATGGTCCAACCCCTGCGGAATTAAAAAGAGTGAAAGCAGCATATTTCTCAGGTTTTATCAAAGGATTAGAGCGAATTGGTGGTTTTGGCGGTGTTTCAGATATTTTAGCCTCTAATCAAACGTACCATGGCGATGCTGCATACTACAAAACGCAACTTAAATTTGTTGAAGATGCCACTGCTGAAGATTTAAAGAATACAGCGGCGAAATGGTTGGCGCAAGGCAAACATGTATTGGTATGCAACCCATTTCAAGAATATACTGTAGAAAAAACTACCGTAGATCGTTCTAAATTACCGGAACTTGGACCTCAAAAGAGTTCAAGTTTTCCTAATTTACAAAGAGCTGAATTATCAAACGGTTTGAATATTGTCTTGGCAAAAAGAACGGGAGTGCCAACTGTCGTTATGAGCTTAGTGGTTGATGCAGGTTACAAAACAGATTATTTGTCAAGCCCAGGAAGCGCAGCATTAGCTATGAACTTAATGGATGAAGGAACCAAAACAATGACTTCGCTGCAGATAAATGAAAAGTTACAATTACTTGGTGCTTCATTGAGTACGTTCTCTAACCAAGACTTGTCAAATGTTGATATGACAACCTTAAAACAGAGCTTTGACGCTAGTCTTAATTTATTCGCAGATGTTATACTAAATCCTGTTTTTCCCGAAAGTGAATTTAGCCGTCTTCGCGACGAACAAATAAATAACATCAAAAGAGAAAAATCACAACCGTTTTCAATGGCTTTGCGTGTTATGAATAAATATATGTATGGCGATGATCATCCTTATAGCAATCCTTATACTGGAACCGGATACGAAGAAACTGTCGCAAAATTGAATAGAGAAGATGCAGTTAAGTTTTATGATACATGGATAAAGCCAAACAATTCAACCATATTGGTTACTGGTGATATTGAAATGAGTGATTTAAAAACAAAGTTGCAAAAGGCATTTGGTAAATGGAAAAAAGGTGATGTCCCCTCAGTTGCCTTTAGTGCTCCTAAAGTGAATACTAAAAACACCTTGTATTTGATGAATAGGCCTGAATCAGAGCAATCTATAATTATTGCTGGCCATTTAACTGAAAAATACGGAGGATTGTCAGAAGTTGCCATGGATCAAATGGTCAGTATTATCGGTGGAGATTTTACTTCTAGAATCAATATGAATTTGCGGGAAGATAAACACTGGTCATATGGAGCTGGTGGACTTGTACTCGGTTCTAAAGAAGAGAGACCATTTATTGTATATACCTCAGTTCAAACCGATAAGACTGCCGAATCAGTAACAGAGATTAGAAAAGAAGTATCAGAGTTTGTTACTACTCGCCCTGCAACTAGTGAAGAAGTTGAAAAAGTAAAAACCAATCAGGTTCTAAAATTACCTGGACAATGGGAAACCAATAGCTCCGTTAATTCTTCTGTAAGAAATATGATTCGTTATAACTTACCAGATGATTATTATCAAAAATATGATAAGAATGTTCGAGAGTTATCTGTCGATGATGTTAGAAAGGTAAGTAAACAAGTCGTTAAGCCTGAGGCTGTAAATTGGTTTATGGTTGGTGATCGAGCAAAAATCGCTAGTAAACTTGATGAACTAGGTTTTGATAATATTATTGAAATAGATGCAGATGGAAAGCCAATTACGCCAGCTATAAAAAAAGATACCGAAATTAAAAATTAAAATAAAAGCGGGGCAATTGCCCCGCTTTTGTTATCTAAGTTTTGGAAAGTTCATGGGATTTGACTCGTGCATTATTTCATATACTTTTTCAAAAATATCTTCTTCATTTGGTTTTGAAAAATAATCTCCATCTGTAGCATAGGCAGGTCTATGGGCTTTAGCTGTCAATGTTTGCGGAGCACTATCAAGGTATTTGTATGCGTTTTGCTTTTCCATTAATTCTTGCACCAAGTAAGCAGAACATCCACCGGGAACATCCTCATCAATGACCAATAAACGATTGGTTTTTTCTATACTTTTTACCACATCATGGTTAATATCAAAAGGAAGTAATGATTGAGCATCAATTACTTCTGCATCAATTCCTACTTCTTGCAAGTCTTTAGCAACTTTCAGAACAATACGCAATGTAGAACCGTATGATAATAAAGTAACGTCTGTACCGGTCTTTAAAGTTTCTACAACACCAATAGGGGTACAGAATTCACCAAGGTTATTTGGTTTAGGTTCTTTTAAGCGATATCCATTTAGACTTTCTATCACAACAGCGGGTTCATTACTTTTCATCAAAGTATTATAAAACCCCGCTGCTTGGGTCATATTTCTTGGTGTTAGAATATAAATACCTCGCAGCAAATGTATTAATCCGCCCATTTGCGAGCCAGAATGCCAAATACCTTCGAGACGATGTCCCCGTGTTCTTATAATCAACGGCGCAATTTGTTTGCCAACAGTTCGGTAACGAAGCGTGGCTAAATCATCACTCAAGGTTTGAATAGCGTATAAAATATAATCAAGGTATTGAATTTCAGCTATTGGTCGTAATCCGCGCATGGCCAAACCAATTCCTTGACCTATAATTGTAGATTCACGTATGCCTGTATCTGCTATTCTATATTTGCCATATTTTTTTTGGAGACCTTCTAAACCCTGATTTACATCACCAATATTACCAGTGTCTTCTCCAAAAATTAAAGCTTCTGGATATTTATGGAACAACTGATCAAAATTATCTCGCAAAATCATTCTTCCGTCTACTTGCTCTGGGTCATTCTCATAGATTGGAAGTACTGAGGAAACATTAGTTGCTTTAGTTTGAAATTCACTAAACAAGTTAGAACTAAACTTTGATTGATTTTCATCCAAGAAGCTTTGTATCCATCTTTGAAGGGCGGCTTTATGATTGGTTTCTTCACCTATTAGATAGCGAAAAGCCTTTCTAGCATGAGAAGCCAAGTCTTTTTTTATAGGTTCTTCAATAGCAATCAAATCATTTAGCACTTTGGTAATGAATGTTCTATTCGGACTACTATTTGCGGCATTATTAATTAATTCGACTAGTAATCTCTTATCATTTCTATGTGGTGTTAAGAATTCTGACCAAGCCTCTTTTTTTGCATTACGTACTTCTTGCTTGCAAGACTTCTCAATTTCTTTTAATTGTTCTTCTACAGCAATGTTATTTTCTAATATCCATTCCCTAAAGCGTTTGTTGCAATCATTTTCCCTTTCCCATTCCAAACGTTCGGCATCTTTATATCTTTCATGTGAACCAGAAGTTGAATGCCCTTGAGGCTGGGTAAGTTCAGTAACATGTATCAAAACAGGAACGTGTTCTTCACGAGCGATGTCAGATGCATTCTCATAAGCGTGGATTAAAGCCGTATAATCCCATCCAGGGACCTTTAATATTTCATATCCATTATTATCCTCATCACGCTGAAATCCTTTTAAAATCTCTGAAATATCACTTTTGGTGGTATGAAACCTGGCAGGCACCGATATTCCATACTCATCATCCCAGACACTAATGACCATAGGTACTTGCAATACACCAGCTGCATTGAAAGTTTCAAAAAAATGCCCTTCACTGGTACTGGCATTACCTATTGTACCCCATGCTACTTCATTCCCTTTATCAGAAAAATTAGTTTGACGGATACCGTCAACATTTCTATAGACTTTAGAAGCTTGAGCGAGACCTAATAATCTTGGCATTTGACCTGCTGTGCATGAAATATCTGCACTACTATTTTTCTGTTGGGTTAAATTTTTCCAAGTGCCATCTTCATTGATACTATGAGTAACAAAATGCCCTCCCATCTGACGACCAGCACTCATGGGCTCTTTTTCTATATCGGTTGTGGCGTATAGACCGTGAAAAAATGCTTTTGGGTTAAGATGCCCAAGAGCCATCATAAAAGTTTGATCACGGTAATAACCACTTCTAAAATCCCCATTTTGAAAAGCTCTCGCCATGGCTAATTGTGGAATTTCTTTACCGTCGCCAAAAATTCCAAATTTTGCTTTTCCGGTGAGTACTTCACGACGACCTAAAACACTACACTCCCTGCTGATAACAGCAAGCCTATAATCACTTAAGATTTGAGCTTGAAAATCATCAAAAGAAATATCTGTACTCGTCTTAGGGTTTGTTTTCATGAAAATTTTATAATTATTGCAAAATTACTAAAAAGGAAGCTTTTAAACTAGTTCCGTAAAGTTCATTTTATTTATAAAATCACAAAAAAATGTTATAAATAAATAGAATTCAAAAAAATAACGAAGGTAATAAGGCTTTATTTTATGAATTCAATAATTAAAACCATCTGCGTGTAAATAACCCTGTGAGCGTTCTAGGGCTAATGGTAACAACAAAACGAATGGTATTTGCATAGTCGGGTTGAGCTATTTCCCATCCATTATTGGAGTAAATAGGAAAGTATAATTCAAAATAATCGGTAACCAAATTTAAACGAACCCCAGAATCATAAACAAAACGGGCACTTTCACCCCTGTCACCAATAAAACCTACATCACCATACAGTTCTACCCATCGCCATAGATTAAAGCTTGCATTTGTAGTAGCAATCCAATCACTACCAAATTGGTCTTCAAATCGAGACTTAAATCCACCTTCTGCGATAATTATTTGTTGACTAGCTAGCCCACTATCTTCTGAACGACCTAAATAACTTAAATCAAACATATAGTCAGTTGGCCTGTCCAATGCAAAGCTAAAAAAGTCAGAATTTGTCTTATTGCGTAAAAACTTACCTGCATAAAACCTTAAATTCAATTGACGATTACTCTCATAGAGCTTTCTATACTCTAATTCAACCGCTAGTTTGGTAAATTCACTGGAGTGCTGAAAGTCAATTAATGAAGACTTGTAATCAATAATGTTATTGTCAAAATTTCGGTAACGAACATTAAATACACTATAGTCTGGATTATTTTCTAAATCTAAATCGATGCCTTCATTGGTTAGCACCCCCTCATCGATACTTCTAAAAACATTACGATGCCTAAAAAGCAAGGACTGTCTTCTATTAGACCTTAAGTCATTTGGGCGCCAACCAAAACTTATTGCCGGAGTAATTGTGGTGAATCGTGAATTGGTTTGAAAATGACTAGTACCTCCGCCAATTGAATAATTTGATACAAAAAGGCCACTTTTACCATGATATTTTCGATATCTAAAACTGGCTTTACCAACCATTGTGCGTTCTAAAAAGGAATATTGTGGTACAATGTCATAATTGAATTGACGCTCCAAAAATGTCTTATTATAGATTCTTAAACCTGGTGTAATACCATCATATATATTAAAATTAGCAACGGGCACATAAAATACTTGAGTATAATAAGGATCTTCGGTGTCTTTAAAGAAACGAAATTGAAGTTTTTTATTGCTAGAGAAAAAACCATTTAAGGTTTTCCAATTGTCCCGTTGGTTAAATTCCGGTATTTTTTGGTCATAATTAAGTACCAATCGGTCTTCAACTGAACGTGGTATAGTAAAAGTTTTTGAGGTATCAATATCAGAAAACCAATATTTTGAAACGATACTATCTTTTTGAAGGCCGAACAATGAAATAGGAACGTTCGTCCTTCTTTTGTTTTTTAAAGTAAAAGTGATGGAATCTGCCGTTTTCGTAACCTTCTTTATCTTAAAATCAATTTTCTTTCGAGTACTGACATATTCATCAAAAAACCAATCAATTTCGTTATCTGCACATTGTGTCAAAACCTTTCTAAAGTCAGAAACTTTTGTTCTTGGCATTAGTTTATGCACATTGAAAAAATCTATAATGGTGCTGTCGACCCTTTCTTTACCAATGTAATCTGCTAAGTATGCAAGACCTAGTCCTGCTTTATACCTATTTGCTATTTTTTGATTGAAAATTATTAGGGAATCATTCGGAGTCGCTAAAGATTGATCACTATTTCTTCGTGCCGATAGCATTTGTAATAGATTGTATTGCTCATTGAAATCCATTTTTGCAAGGTGAAAACCACGAATTCCCCAAACATTTGATAGTTTACCTAGTAACTTTTGATTTGGGTAGTTTTCTTCTACATAATTAATCATCAAATAGTTCGCAATCGCATCATTTACCCAACGTTCTTTGCGAGGGTCTAGAAAGAGGGTTTCTTGTAAAAAACTATTGAGTGCAGTTTTCAAAAACATCATTTCAAACTGAAACTGTTCTTCATAAGGGCGCACAAAGGATGGTAATTGACTTAATCCATAAAGTGGGCTTTTATTATAGTCGATTGTACTTACTAAAAGGTTGTTATGTGGATATTTACCTAAATTGTCATTTAAAAATTTAGTCACCTTATTAATAGAAATACCTTGTAAAATATCGTCAAATTTAGATGGTTGAATATCTGTAGTAACCGTTAGATGACCAGTAACGTGCTTGGTAAACTGTTTTTTAGGGGTAAGAATGATATGACAGTTTTTACGATTATTACCTTTAATGACCATTTGTTGCCCAGTCGGAAATTGAGAAACATTGGAATCATCAAAATTTGATGCAGCAAATAGACCTTTCGGAAAGATTAAATTGATATTCGTTTGCGCTACATCTGTATAAAGGTCATCCAATCCTTTATTAGAGTACAAGCGCCATTCACCGGTGAAGACGGCAGGGGTAAAGTACCAATCCTTCAAGTAATACCCTCCATCTGACCTGTGACCGTATTTAGTAAATTTGTCATCTGGCAACTGCAAAGTATAGGTAAAAAATAACTCAACCGATTCATTTGGTTGAAGTGCTTTATTAAGATTTATTTTGACGATATCTTGGCCAGATGTTCTTTCCCATTCCAGTCCACCATATGATTTATCAACAATACTTGTGATTATGGTAAAACCGCGTTCTTTGTTTTTTGCGAGATGTAAACTTCTATTAAAATCTTCTCCAAAACGTTTAGAAAGTGGCGTTTTATTATTTGCGTAAGCATTGTTCCAGTCATAGAAATACAGGGAACTTAAAGTTGTTTTGGTACTGTTGGAATAAACAAAACGTTGTTTGATTTCTATCTGATTTGACTCAGCATCTAAATTAGCTGTCAACTCATTTATATGCTGAGCGCTCAATGTGAAAGCATACAAAAAAAATGCAAGCCTAGTTATCAAGTTTAAAAAATGAGCGTTTCTCAAAAAGCGACTGTTAAATTAAAAATTTGGACTCATACTATGGCCTTTATAAAAAGCATCAATAATTTCCACCACTTCATCGCCGCTATCCACCAATTTTATCAGGTCTAAATCTTTAGGGCTAATATTACCAGCTTCAAGCATCGTATTTTTTATCCAATCAAATAGGCCTCCCCAGAAATCTTTACCTACTAAAATGATTGGAAAAGTGCCTATTTTATTAGTTTGTATTAAAGTCATAGCTTCAAACAATTCGTCTAAAGTTCCGAAACCACCGGGCATAACCACGAACCCTTGTGAATATTTAACGAACATCACCTTACGAACAAAAAAGTAGTCAAAATCTAAACTCTTGTCCGAGTCGATATACGGATTATCGTGCTGCTCAAAAGGGAGGTCTATATTTAAACCTACGGAAGTTCCGCCCGCAAGGTTTGCACCTTTGTTACCAGCTTCCATAATTCCTGGTCCGCCTCCAGTTATTACGCCGTAACCAGCTTTAGCAATAGCTTCAGCAACTTTGACGGCCATTTCATAATACTTTTCTCCTGGTTTTGTGCGAGCAGACCCGAAAACAGAAACACATGGACCAATTTGGCTCATGCGCTCGAAACCATTAACAAACTCGCCCATTATTTTAAAAATGGCCCAAGAGTCATTGGTCTTAATTTCATTCCAGCCTTTATGATGTTGTTCTTTTCGCATACTATTTATTTAAACTGCTTTAGCGACTTGTTTATTACGTGATTCTAATTCTTTCTTCAAGAACTTTGCCGTATAACTTTTTTTATCATTGGCAACTTGTTCTGGGGTTCCTTTTGCCACAATCATTCCACCACCCCGACCACCTTCATAACCGATATCGATGATATGGTCTACCATTTTAATGACATCCATATTGTGTTCAATAACCAAAACGGTATTTCCTTTGTCCACTAACTTGTTCAATACTTCCATTAAAACTCTAATATCTTCAAAATGCAGGCCAGTAGTGGGCTCATCAAGAATATAGAACGTATTTCCTGTATCTCTCTTTGATAGTTCAGTGGCCAGTTTTACACGTTGTGCTTCACCACCAGATAGGGTAGTGGACTGTTGCCCTAAAGAAATATAGCCTAAGCCGACATCGACAATGGTTTTTAGCTTTCTATGAATTTTAGGAATATTCTCAAAAAAATCTACCGCCTCGTTCATGGTCATTTCCAAAACATCTGCAATAGATTTTCCTTTATATCGAATTTCTAAGGTTTCTCTATTAAATCGTTTGCCATTACAGGTTTCACACTCCACATAAACATCAGGAAGAAAGTTCATCTCTATGACTTTTAAACCTCCACCTTGACAAGTTTCACATCTTCCTCCTTGAACATTAAAACTAAAACGTCCTGGTTTATAACCTCGAATAGTAGCTTCGGTTGTTTTTGCAAATAAGGATCGAATCTCACTAAAAGTCCCCGTGTAGGTGGCTGGGTTTGACCGTGGTGTACGGCCAATAGGAGATTGATTAATATCAATGACCTTATCAATATGCTCAAGCCCATTAACTTTTTTATATGCCATTGGTTTTTTAACGCCATTGAAATAATGGGCATTCATGATAGGGTAGAGGGTTTCGTTGATTAAGGTAGATTTACCACTACCTGAAACTCCTGTAACACCAATCATTTTACCCAATGGAAATTCTGCCGTAACATTTTTTAAATTATTACCCTTACAACCTGAAAGCACTAATTTCTTACCCGTACCTTTTCTTCTCGTATTCGGTACTTCTATTTCTTTATCCCCAGAAATATAATCAGCTGTTAGTGTATTATAATCTTTCAAGTTTGATGGAGGTCCTTCAGAAATAATGGTGCCACCATGTTTCCCCGCTTTTGGGCCAATATCAATGACGTGGTCAGCGGCTTCAATCATATCGCGATCATGTTCGACTACAATAACCGAATTGCCAATATCACGTAGCGATGATAAAGAGTTGATAAGACGCTCATTATCTCGTTGATGTAAGCCTATACTTGGTTCGTCTAAAATGTACAAAACACCCACCAATTGTGAGCCAATTTGCGTTGCTAGACGAATGCGTTGTGCTTCACCACCAGATAATGATTTAGAACTTCTATTTAGTGAAAGGTAATCGAGCCCTACATCCAATAAAAACTGAATTCTGGTGCTTATTTCTTTTACTATTTCTTCGGCAATCTTTTTTTGATTCCCTTCCAATTTAGAATTAAGTTTCTTAAAAAAATCGGCAAGTTCACCAATATCTAAATGTGCAAGTTCAGCAATATTTTTTTCGTCAATTTTGAAATAAAGAGATTCTTTTCTTAGACGGGCACCATCACATTCAGGACATTCAATTTTGTCCATATATTCTTTAGCCCATCGTTTGATAGAGGTAGAACTGGCCTCTTCAAATTGTGATTTTATAAAGTTGGCAATGCCTTCGTAATCAATGCGGTATTCACGCTTAACACCAAGGGTTTTGGAATCTATCGTAAAACTATCTTTTCCTCCATTGAGAATAACTTCCATGGCCTCTTTAGAAATCTTATCAATAGGAGTTTCCATGTCAAAGTTATACCGTTGCCCTATAGTTTCTAATTGCTTAAAGGCCCAAGACTTTTTGTGTTCTCCAAGCGGGGCAATACCGCCAGTTTTGATGGATAATTTCTTATTTGGGAATATTTTATTTTCATTGACTTCATAAACATGACCCAAACCATTGCAATTAGGGCACATTCCTTTAGGAGAGTTAAAAGAAAAAGTATTAGGTTCTGGAGTAGGATAGGATAGACCTGAAGACGGACACATTAAATCTCTACTAAAATAGCGCGGAGTTTTTTCGCCCTCTTCTAAAACCATTAATACGTTATTACCACTATACATCGCTGTATTAATTGTTTCACTCAAACGCTTATCAAATTCTTCACCTGAACCTACTTTAAGACGGTCAATGACGATTTCAATATCGTGAACCTTGTAACGGTCCACCTTCATTCCCTTAGTAATATCAACGATTACACCATCAACCCTAACTTTAACAAAACCTTGTTTGCCAATCTGTTCAAAAAGCTCTCTGTAGTGTCCCTTTCTTGATTTGATAACTGGTGCCAAAACATTTATCTTCTTACCATTATAAGAATCGACAATTAGTTTTTTTATTTGTTCATCACTATAACTGACCATTTTCTCCCCAGTATTATAACTATAGGCGTCACCAGCACGGGCAAATAACAGTCTTAGAAAATCATATACTTCGGTAATTGTACCAACCGTAGAGCGGGGAGATTTTGAAGTTGTTTTTTGTTCAATGGCGATAACCGGGGAAAGTCCGTCAATTTTATCAACATCTGGCCGTTCTAAACCACCTAAAAACTGTCTTGCGTAAGCTGAAAAGGTTTCGATATAACGGCGTTGCCCTTCGGCATAAATAGTATCAAAAGCCAATGATGATTTACCGCTACCAGATAAGCCCGTTATTACTACGAGTTTCTCCCTTGGTATGGTAACATCAATGTTTTTGAGATTATGTACACGGGCACCCCGAACCTCAATATTTTCTTCGTAGTTAATCATAGCACAAGATGCTAAATTACACAATTGAGGTTTAAAATGGAAGTTAGATTTGTTTTCATTTTGCTAACTCAATATCATAAATTACCTTGTTATAAATTCTACGAAATGCAATTTAAACCAACCTCATTATTCGTGCTTTTTCAATGTGTATTAATACTTCATGTTTTTCAAGTTGAAGCACAAAAATCGATTATAGTAGATGCTGATACAGGTAACGAGGTAGATGATATATTTGCCTTAGCCCGAATTTTATTAGAGCCAACAGTTAAAGTCACCTCTCTAAACGCAGCACATTGGCAAACCAGTCATTGGAGTATTGCTAAAAGTATGGAGAATAGCCATCGTCTTAATCAACAGTTGTTGGGTGAAATGAACCTGAGTATTACCACAAAAAGGGGAGCATTGGCAAGAATGTATGATTGGGGTGATAGGGCCCAGCATTCTGCTGCTACTTATGAAATAATCAAACAGGCCAAAGAGAATGAAAAACTGACCATATTAGTATTGGGTGCTTTGACCAATGTTGCTTCAGCTGTTTTTATTGAACCCAATATTGCTGATAAGTTAGAAATCTATTGGTTGGGAACGACCATGAATTTTGAAACAGGAGTTCTAAAGCGCAACGATTTTAATCCAATGATGGATCAATTTGCCCTCGATTACTTGTTGGACTCGACTGCAGAATTAAATATTATGCCGATAAGTGTTGCTGTTGACATGGAAATTGATTTTGATGAGATCGATTCTGAAATCGGTGATCATTTTCTTGGTCAATTTTTAATGAAGCGATGGGCGGATCATATCGATGGGTCACGCAGAAATAGAATACTCTGGGATTTAGCCCTGATTACTGCATTTATAAAACCAGAGTTGGCCACTACAAGTACAATTACAACTTCAAAAGACAGCGGTAACCGACGCATTACTTTTTATGATAGTATCAATGCCAAAGCTATTTACGCTGATTTTTATAAAACTATCTTAGCTTTTAAAAAGGAGTAGGTACTTTTGGAATATTAGGTTTAATTTATTCAAAACAAAAAATCAGTTCATGAAAATATTAGGTATCGGTTCAAGAATTAATCATTCAGAATTTGGAAAAGGGGTTATCACAAACGTTTCGTCAGTTCATTATTGGGTGACCTTTATGGATAAAGGCCTAGAAACAATTGCTATTGACTCAGATTTTGAAGTGATTGAGGCTTTACAGGATGATGTTGATACCGTTAGTTTTTTTGATGTAGAAAGTTCTTTGGTCAAGATATTGGAAAAATGGAGTGATACCCATGAAAAAGTTGCTATTGCGGATAAATGGCGTAAAGGAAAATTAGTTTTAGAACCGGGCGATAGCTCTGCAAATAAAGAGATACCAATCGATACATTTTTTCATAAGATAGTAATGGTCCGTGACAGAATACGAGTTATGGAACAAAAAATAAACAGTAGTAAAAACTTAGACGATCAAGAAAAAATAGATTTACAGCAATACATTACAAGAGTTTATGGGTCTTTAACGAGTTTTAATGTATTATTTAAAGCTAAAAGCGACCATTTTGTTGGGGAACGAAGTAAATAATTACATCTACATATAAACCATTCTAAAAATTGATAGGCTATGCTCTATGTGAGGTGGTTGTGGCACTTCAGGTACGTGTTAATGTTTTGATAAACAAGACATAAATGTTCAATGTTTAATTAAATTCGTTAAACATAAATACAATAAACTACCAATCATGAAATCTATTCTCTTTAAAATTAGCTTTGTAGCTGTCTTTCTATTGCTTTCAAACAAGCCTGATGTTCAGGAATTTCAGGGTCAAGCGTTTTATTCTAGTAAATCATCTATGGAATTAGGTAGCTGGGGTGCCCGAATGAGCGAAGCTCAAAAAAAGCAAGTTGCTGCAAGATTGAAGAATAGATTGGAAAAAACATATGTATTAAATTTCAATAAGGAAGAATCACTTTTTAATGAAGAAGATAAATTGGATGCTATGTCCGGAGCTACTGATTCTTGGGGAAAGAATTTTGCCCGTGGGGAACAATACAAGAATGTAAAGGACAATGCCCTAGTACAAAATCAAGAATTTTATGGCAAACAGTTTTTAGTAAAAGACGAGTTGCAAAAATTTAATTGGGTAATGGGTAAAGAGACAAAACAAATAGGGCAGTATATGTGTTTTAAAGCTTCAACTATTGTACCATCAACGGAGTTGGCATGGTATGACTTTTCTTGGGGCAGCCTTAGAAATGGGGAGCCAAAAGAAGATGGTACCACTCCTGAAATTCAAATGACAACTATAGAAGCATGGTATACACCGCAAATACCTGTTTCACATGGCCCTGCAGAATATTGGGGACTTCCTGGGCTAATTTTAGAGGTAAATGCTGGTAACACAACCATGCTTTGCACTAAAATAGTGATGAATCCTAAGGGCAACTTAGACCTTGAAGCACCAAGTAAAGGTAAAGAGATAACCAAAATGGCTTACCAAGAGACTATCGCAGGTAAGATGAAAGAAATGCGCGATAATAGAGGTAGAAGAAGAAGTAGATAAGGCTTTTTTAAGTCATTATTCAACAAGCATTCCAATAACATGAAGAACGTATTTTGTATAATGCTACTCTTAGTGGCCTCCATAGTTAATGCCCAAATTAAATTTGAAGGTGTTGTAAAAGATAGCCTTGGTGGCGTTTTAGAACTTGCCAATGTTATTGCCATAAACCAAGAAACCAATGGCTTAGAATCTTACGGAATTACAAATGACCAAGGCAAGTTCAAATTAGAATTAGGCAAAAATGGCACCTACGAAATACAGATTAGTTATGTAGGTATGAAAATGTTAAAAGAAGTTTTAGCAACTCAAGAGAACGATATTCAGAAAGACTATACAATGGTTTCTGAAAATCAACTCGATGAAGTCGAATTAATTTATGAGATGCCAGTAACTATTAATGGTGATACCATAAGTTATAATGCGGACTCCTTTCAAAATGGCAGTGAACGAAAGTTAGAAGATGTTTTAGAGAAATTACCTGGTGTTGAGATTAATGAAGATGGTCAAATAGAAGTAGAAGGAAAGGTGGTTAATAAGTTGATGGTCAACGGAAAAGATTTTTTTGATGGAGATACAAAATTAGCTACCAAGAACATTCCATCCAAAGCGGTAGATAAAATTCAGGTGCTTCGAAATTACTCAGAGGTTGGTCAATTAAGTAGTGTCAGTAACAATCAAGATAACTTCGCGCTGAACATTAAACTCAAGGAAGGAAAAGAAAATTTTTGGTTCGGAAATATAACCGTTGGTGGCGGAGTTGCACCTAACAATGAACTTTACATTCTGCAGCCAAAGTTATTTTATTATAGTCCCAAATACAGTTTAAATTTTATTGGTGATTTGAACAATACAGGTGAAGCTGCATTGACACGAAGGGATATTAGGAATTTTGGTGGTGGTTTTCGGTCACCAAGCAGAAGTAGCGGTACAAATATTAATTTAGGGGATAATAGCCTTAATTTTTTGACTACACAGGCGAATGCCCTTGAAATTGAGAATAAATTAGCGACGGGTAATTTTAGTTATTCTCCAAAAGAAACTATTGATTTTAGTGGATTCTTAATATATAATAGCAGTCGAATACTTTCAAGAGAAACAAGCTTTATTCAATATACCGACCCAAGTTTGGGCATACCAGATGAAAGTACCGAACAGTCAAGTCGCGAGCGTTCTAATCAAGCCCTTCTTAAGCTAAGTGCCTCATTTCAGCCAAATCTTAGCAATCAGTTAGATTATGACGTGTTGGCTCGTGTTTCTAACGATAGGCAAAACCAAAACTTATTTTCTTCAGTGATTGGGAACACTACACAATTAGATGAAGTAACACCTTACAGTATCAACCAAAACATCAATTATTATTATACCTTAAACGAGGATAATATTTTTGCCTTTGAAGCTCAGCATTTATTAAAGAATGAAGACCCATTCTACAATGCCATTTTAGCAAACGACCCTGCTGTAGAAGATGCTTTTGACTCTACGGCAGACGCTTTGGGCTTAGACAATACCTTAAACACGTATGACATTGCCCAAAATAGGCGAATAAAGAGTAACCAGGTAGATGCCAAATTAGATTATTATAATATTCTAAACGCCAAGAGTAATATCAATTTTACATTAGGCACTATTTTGAGCAGACAGGTATTTAACTCCAATATTTTTCAGTTTTTAGAAGATGGTTCAAGCTTTGAACCTACGCCAACTATTAATGATGGTCTTGCAGTAAATGATACCGAATATAACTTCAGTGATATCTATTTGGGTGTCCATTATCGCTTAAAGACAGGTAAATTCACTATAACACCTGGTTTTTCTGTTCATGCTTACGGCAATAAGAACATCCAATATGGAGAAACCTTTGAAGATAATTTCTTTAGAATCTTGCCTGATTTTGAAACCCGTATTCAGTTAAAGAAGAGTGAATCACTCACTTTTAGATATGTAATGCAAAACCAATTTACTGATGTCACAAGGCTTGCGGAAGGGTTGGTTTTAAATAATTTTAATGATATTCAATTTGGTACGCCTGACTTACAAAATGCCTTATCAAATAACCTAAGCTTGTTGTACAGCAGTTTTAATCTTTTTAATTACACCAACGTTTTTGCACGAGCAGCTTATTCTAGCAATATAGACCAAGTCCGTAGTTTAACAAGTTTTGATAATGTTATTAGAACAAGTACCTTTTTCAATTCTAGTTTTGCCGATGAAAATGCCAGCCTTTTTGGTAGAGTACAGCGCACTTTTGGTAAAATAAGAGCTAGCTTGAATGCTAGTTTTAATTACAGTAAAATCAACCAGTTCATTCAAGGGAACCAGTCGTTGAATGAAGGTTTTACACAAACCTATACTCCAGGACTACGAACAAATTTTAAGGTAGCACCAAACATTAATTTGCGCTACCGCTACAGTGTAACTAATAATGACCAAGGTGGACGTGAAACTACTTTTACGACCAATGCACCTTCGGTAGAATTTGATGCTTATATCTGGAAGGCAGTTACTTTTAGAAGCAACTATACGTATACCAATCAAGATTTAGGTGATGGTAATTCACAATCATTTCAAAATTGGGATGCTACCTTGAGTTATCGTAAAGGCCGTGATGCTAAATGGGAGTATGAATTGAAAGCAACCAATATTTTAGATATAGATTCACAAGTTCGAAACTCAGCTAATAATTTATCTGTTTTTTCTTCTGAAACCTTTATACAACCCCGGTTTTTGACTTTTCGATTTGTATACACCTTGTAGCTTTATTAATCTTAATTCATTATTGTCTGATATTTTGTTTTCCTTTTTAAATTAGGTTTAAAATCAATTTTGTTGTTTTCTTAAATTCAAATTAAACCTTTTGTATTTATTGAGGTCTTACTTTAAACTAACCATATATACATGATAAATAAGCCTCAAAACCTCAGAAAATTCAATTCGTTTTTAAGTATAATTTTATGCGCATTTACATTCCTTAATTGCAGCAGTGATGATGTTGTTGTAAATACCGATGATGACCCAGAAATAGACTCAGTAGAAGAAGTTGATGATGAAGTAATTGATCCCGCTTTGGAATACAATTATGAAGTTGAAGGGTTTATTAAAATAGAGAATGGTTTGGGAGGGCTTGATGCTGATTTGGATGCTGGAGACAGGTTTGCGAGAGATCATGATGCAATAGGAGATGTGGATGGAGATGGGGTAATAGATTACGTTATAGGCGCGCGATCAGATGATGATGGAGAGGTTGATGCAGGAGCGGTATATATCTTGTTTATGAATGGTGATGGTTCTGTTTCATCTAATCAAAAAATTTCCAACCTAGAAGGCGGATTTAATGAAACCCTGCTTGAAGGCAATTTCTTTGGCTATGGAGTTGCAGGCATAGGTGATTATGATAATGACGGAATACCAGATATTGCAGCTTCAGCTACAAATTCAACCAACAGAGCATTGTACATTATTCATCTAAATAGTGATGGTACAGTTAAGAATTTCGTAAAAAACCCAAACATTATTGCACAAGGACTTTCCGCTATTGGTGACATCAATAACGATGGTAGAATTGATTTGGTTGCATGTGAACCTAGTTCAGATTTGGGTGGAATTAGTCGTGGTGCTATCAACATATTATTTTTAGACGATGATTCACAGGTTGTACCTGGAAGCACTGTAAATATCGGATCTGGTACTGGTGGTTTTGGAGAAGGGCTTGAGGACAATGATCAATTCGGAGGTAGAGAAGTAGCTATGCTAGGAGACATAGATAATGACGGAACATTAGAAATGGCAGTAGGAGCTTTCACTTCTAATGGTGGGAAAGGAGCGATTTGGATGCTTTCTCTAAATAGTACCACGTTCAATGTGGAATCTAAACTTAAAATTACTGAAGGATTAAATGGTTTTACGGAAACACTTGATTTAGAAGAGAACCCCAATGGTACTTTAGGTGCGCAGTTTGGGCATGCCATGTGCGCAGCTGGGGATATTGATGGTGATGGAATAACAGATTTAGTTACGGGAGCCAATCAGCAAAATGAAGGTAACGGGTATATCCTATATCTAAATGAAGATAAGACCGTAAAAACATTTGATAAAATTAGTGCAACGGAAGGTGGTTTTGATTTGGTTCTTGGTACAGATGACCGTTTTGCACGTTCTATATCTTATGTAGGCGATTTAAGAGGAGACGGCTCTATTGCAATAAATTTTGGTGGTGGAGTTGGGCTTGGCGGAACAGGGTCACTGTACACACTGTTTTTTAGACCTAATTAAAGAGTATCTATTTGCTTTACTAAGTCAATAATATTTTAAGAATTTCTTGCCATAAGCCGATGTATAAAAAAGACTTGAGGACTATTCTAAAATATAATCCATCTCAAATAGACAAACACTAATCAACTACTTCTAAACGATAAGCTTTGTTGAAGAACGTAACTTCATCCTGCGGGCCCATGAACTGAGGGTTTGTTATTGGAATATAGCGATCTTCACGTGCATTAAAAAAGAACTGATCATTAAAGTTAAATTTTAGGAATGCCTCACTACTTCCAACTGATTCGTTAGCGGTAATAAAGTGGTATAAACTGCCATATATGGTTAAAGTTTCTTTATCACCAATAGCCAAATCTACTATTTGGTTGTTTAAGTTGAGTTTTAAAGTGTCATTTTGAAAAAAGTAATTGTAATCCAAAGACAGATTATTATATTCAAAAGTAAGTTCATCATCAGTATTAAAAGTAACGGTCGCGCCTTCACAATACACTTCTGTTTCTTCATTAAAAATTTCTAATCCGTCAGTTCTATCAAAAATTAAATTAAAATCTTCAAGACTATTCGAAACCAATTCACCACCTACATAATGTACAATTGTTTCTCCTGGAGATTCTTTATAAGCTAGACTTATGGGATAGATGGAATCCACATCATCCACGACTTCATCTACTATAGTGTTATCTTCAAGGGATTCAGAATCACATGAAAATAAAACCAAGGTACTTAAAAAACCAAATATAATTTTGAAATTTTGACGAATTCTAAACCTCTTAAAGAAACTGTTTTTTTTATTATTCATGAATTTTAGTTTGATGTAGTTGACTGTATGACTTTATTTATCGTAAAAGGTTTAATCAGAGATATTCTTAATTGTAGTTTAGTACACCTTCTTTTTTTTCGATTAAACCATTTTACTAAAGCGTAGTCTTAGCACTATAATTAGTCAAAAAGAGGCTTATGAAAGAAGTTAGTCAAAAGGTAAAAGCAATCAATAATAACCCTATATTAGAGATATGTTTATTAGTAGTAATTATTCTCACTTTTATCTCGAGCTGTGGTTCTAACCAACAAGAGGAGCCTATTACTATAATAGAATCTGAGGATACGGAATTGGTCACGCCAATTATTCAAACTCCAACACCATTAATTCATCTTGAAGACAATTTAGATGAACAAGACCAACTTGGATGGTGTATTGACACTCGAGGCAATGGATTTAATGAAGTTTTACATACTCATTCTTGTAAACCAAGTGGTGGTGATGTTCAGTTTACATACAATGAAGAAACCCTTCAAATTTGCTCTGTAGAGTTTACTGGTTTCTGCGTAGAAATGTCGGAAGGTGTTCTTGAGGGTGCGAGCTTAAGCCTTGTTGAAAGTGATACGGAATCAAATAATCAGAAGTTTGTTTTCAATGCTGATAACGGAGAGTTTAATCCAGAAGGAAATACTAATCTTTGCCTTGCAGCTGGTAGCGTAAGTTCTGCAGCCGGTATTTATATGTCTCGTTCGCTTACTCTAGAACTTTCATCTGAAACTGATGAAAGTTTAAAAAAATGGATTATAGTTACAAATTAAAAACTCGTAAATTTAATAAATCACGGTTTTTGACTTTTCGATTTGTATATACCTTATAAAAAACAATTTGTTCAGTTAATTGATTTTTTTGCCAACTATAGATGAAAATTCAACACCTGAGATAAAATTGCTTTCCATCTTAAATCTATATTGCGTTCCAGTATTTTTATTAAAGAATATGCTATCTGTTTGTGGTAACAGAAAAACAGAATTCTCGAAGAATCCTTCCGTAATTTCTAAACCGTTATCTTTTATAACAATTTTTGATTTTCCTCGCTCCGCAAAATCATAAGTGCCTACAAACTTTTTTAATTTTTCAGCGGATTGCTCTCCATACACTCTTAAAATAGGTTCATAACCCGGTAAATCATATTCTTGAGCAATGCTCATTAGAATTTCTCGCATGATACTGCCATTGTTTGAATTTACCATTACAACAGCTGCATTGGCAGTTTCTTTCCATACCACAAGTTCTGCCCTAAACCCTTCATCTGCGCCACCATGCCCAAATGTATCTTCAAGAACATAGGGTCCTAAGCCTTGATCATCTTCGCTTGGTATGAGCATCTCATTAACGGTTTCTACTTTTAGTAAACCATCTTGTTGTGTTTTTAAAATTTGCTGAATCTCTTTTCCCCATAAGATGAGTTCTGATGGAGTCGTCCAAAGGCCAGCAGCTGCCATTTCAGGATAGGTTCTATACTTTCCATCAACTTGTGTTCCATCACTATTATATCCCGAAGCAGCCTTGCTTCGATATTCTTGGGGCAGTGGATTTTCATATGTACTTGATTCCATTCCTAAAGGATTCAAGACATGTTGCTTCATAATTTCAGGAAACGGTTTTTGTTCTAAATCAGTAAGCATCAACTGCATAATGGTATAGCCACCACCTGAATACCTCCAACTTTCACCCGGTTCTTTGTAAACACGAACAGAATCTGTATTTCCTTTTCCATTTAAAATTTCAGGAATACTTGGTATGGTATCTTCTGGCCTATAACCAGGAAACCCCCATACTGTTAATCCCGCAGAATGATTGAGCATTCTGCGAAGGGTTACTTTCTCGTTTACGGTGAATTCATTGTCTGGCAATTTCCAACTTGATAAATACTTATTGATATTTGAATCAATATGCATAATGCCTTTTTCTGCAAGTTGATGCGCTCTGGTAGCAGCAATGGGTTTGCTTATAGAGGCAGCTTGAAAAAGGGTAGTGGGAGTTACCTTTCGGTTTTCAAGGCTGTCTGCCATACCATAACCTTTGGCCCATTCAACGACGCCATTATTAAGTACCGCGACACTAACACCAGGAATACCAAGTTCCTTCATTCGTTCTTCAATATTGTAGTAGGAAACGCTTGTACTATCACCATATTTAATTTGAAAATTTAGTTGCAGTCCATTTTCAATTCTAGTAATGCGTTCTTCCAAAAGCTTTTTATCATTTTCAGTTTGTTCTGTTTGTTTAGCACAGCTGATAAGAAGTATCAATAAAAATGGTGAGAATTTTAAGATTCGCATGCTAGTAGTTTTTTAGTTATATAGGTAAGGACTCCCATTTTTTCACAACGTGACAAGTGTCCGATTTTTTTGACTTACCAATTTTAATTGATTGGTCTTAGTAACATTATTAAAAGCCTTAAACGCGAATAGTTGATTAATTTAAATTCATCATTTTATGACCAATATCCTTGGATTTACCGGATACAACCATTCAATTCCCCTTTCGGTAATAACGGCATCATCTTCTAAAGGTACCCGTAGTTTTTTACCGCCCCATTCCGGTATTTTGGTATAGGCGAAAAGCTCAATGGAAATGAGATTAGATGGTTTTAATTCGTAACCCAATCGTACAGGATTGAAAAATGCAATGGAAGGGCCGATACCATGTCCCCAATTACCAACGGAATGACAACCAATGATGACATCCGTCTTATCGAGATTGGTATATTTGTTAAATCCTTTCATTTTGTTGAAACCTGCTTTGGTCAGGGCAACGTAGACAGCATCTTCAGCTTTTTGGGCGGTAACGCCCGGTTTAATCGTTTTTTTGATAACATTACGTACTTTGACCCCCTGGTCAAAGGCATTCTGTATTCCAGCGGGTACTTTGGTCTCGCCTTCTTTTAAGACGTAAGCGATGCGTTTCATGTCGGTGAACATGTTCATAAGGCCAACGCCCCAATCTATCATCAAAACGTCTCCTCGCTGAATGATTCTATCACTAGAGGTGGCTTCCACACCATCAGGACCCGTAATATAAACCGAAGGCATTCCAAAAGAAGACCCTAAATTGTTTTTGAACTGTTGTTCTTTCATCCACCAAGCAACATCTTCCAAAGTAGTCACTCCGGGAGTTATCACCTCATTGGAAAACGCTTTTTCAGCAATGGTATAAGAAAACTCACCAGCCTCTCCATAAATAGCAATTTCACTAGCTACCCGTCTTGACCTAAAATCGGAAACTAATTTCTCTGCGGAGACAAAACGTTTCGCATATTTTTCGCCCAAGATTTCAGAAAGCTCTATATAAGCGGAGTGGGTGAGGCCGTCAGCACCACCAAAGTTTTTGGAAATGTTCAACCCGATAGTTTTTGGGTCACGTTTGGTAACAAAGGCTTTTAACTCATTAGCAGAACCAAAATAATCATAGCTTCCGCCTTCTTTCAATAAATACCCACCCACACCAAGTGCAGCACGCTCCATACGGTCATCACCGGTATCAGTAAAAATATAGTAGGCATTGCCACCAACATAACCTTCGCCCATATCACTATAGAGTGGGTCTAGATTGCCTTCACGGTTAGTAACAATCCACATAGTGATGTTATTTTCACGCATGACCTCTGGCAATACCAAATCAAATTTATCATTACGGACTTGGTTCATTTTACGCCAACGGCGCATAGCTTCTTGTCCAAAGGCATTGATACAAATAACAAGTAGTAAGAAGGTTATCCCTTTTTTCATTGTGGTTGGTATTTGGATTAAAAATAGGGATTAAAACTTTCTAGCTGGAAATTTTTGTTGCAATTTATACCACCTTGGCTCATAACAATTGAATTTGTTCAGAGCTTACAATATAGAATGGTAAAAAATCTAGGATAAACCAGTAATCATTTTATTGATAAACTCTTATATAATCTACAACCATGGCACTTTCTATAAAAGCTGGGTCAATATCTGGTTCTATGGCAATGTTTAAGATAAAATAGTAATCATTATCAAACGGCCAAGTATCATTATTTTTAATGGAAGGGTTATATTCATAATGTGATATACCATCAACACTAAAAACTATTTTTTCCTTAGTCCATTCCATGGTATAAATATGAAACTCATCTGAAACATTTTCAATAGTTCTCCCATCAACATTGGCCACCTCATGTCCATAGCTCGAACCTGTATGTAATGCACTTGAAATATAATCTTGATTCTTACCCCAATGTTCTAAAATGTCTATTTCTCCACAATTTGGCCATTTAACGGTTCCGTAGCCTTCATTATCCCAATAGGCACCATCTTCGTCAATATTTGTATTTAGCATCCAAATCGCAGGCCAAGTGCCAATCCCTTTTGGCATTTTTGCTCTAACCTCCACACACCCGTAGGTAAATGCAAATTTAGAGTTTAATCGTGCAGAAGTATATTCTTTAATTTCTCCTTGAGTTTCGAGTACTTCTTTTTTGGAGACAAGGTGTAAATACCCATCTTTAACATAAGAGTTGTCTTCTCGGTCAGTATAATGTTGAATGATACCTCCCCACCAACTCCCCCAAGGCGGTAACTGTATTTGATGAAACCACTTTGTACTATCTATAGTACCATTAAAATTAAATTCATCTGACCATACTAGGGTGTTAAAATTAGGATATAAAGAATCACTCGTAATTTCTCTTTTCGCATTGTTACCAGTCTTATTGTTTTTAAAATCACAGAATGTAAATAGAAGAACTCCACATAAAATTAGTCCGATAAAAAATATTTTTTTGGCCATTACTGTAATTATAAATTTATAACCCCTCAAACTTATTTAGAGAATAAAGAATTTAATCAAATATAGTAACTAAACTGCCTCCTTTTTCTCACTCAAATACTTCCAATATCGCTTCGGAACGTGTTGAGTATGTAGTTTTCTATTTATACGAGATTTAATATTGGTGCTTTGAAAATAGTTGTTCCAAAGCTCTTGATAGTCGTATTCGCCTTCAACAAATACTTTGCTTTTTTTAGTCCGGTTATGGTGAATCTCTGATAAGTCTAAAGAAACCAGCTCTACATTATCTAAATTGTAATAGATACCGTAGTTACGTTTAACGTCATAAATCAACCATTGCTGGTCTGCATAGCGATTTCGAAAGTGTTTTGAGATAAGCGGCAGCACATCAAAGTCTGGTTCAATGTTCGCAAAGTAAATATCATCTTTGGTCAATTGAAAACGTACAAAAGCTTCCATACGGTGTTTCTCACGACCTACTTTACGCGCTAGTTGTGAAATATAAAGTACGGTGTCGTCTGAAAAGTCCAATTGTTTTCTGGTTGAAGCTGCCATTAACTTTTTAATATAATTAAAGAGCATGGGTTCAATACCTTCTGCTTCGCTTAAAAAAGCGAAATAGATATTAGAAATAGCATTATGGCTTTTTGAACGTACACCGTTCCAAACCCTTTTGGCTTTTGTAACATTGGTGAATATCGTTTCAGACTCTGAAAAAAGTCCATTCTGGGTCTGTCCGTTCTTTTGAATATCGGCTACTTCAATCTTTTCTTCAAAAGCAATGAATACTGCAGTTAAGAAGCCGTTAAAGCTACCATCGTAAATTAATGTTTTTGAATTTTTCATATGATTAAGAATTAAGTAGTGTAGGGGTAAGCTGTCTTTTAAATACTGTAAATGCTTTTTTTGCTTTACTTCTAAATTTAATGAGGTCATAACCGAGATTTAGGACAATCTTTCGGGTGCGCTCTTGGAGGTCAGTTTGTTTTTGTAGTGTGCTCATGTTCCTTCTTTAGTTTGTCAGGCTGAGCACAGTCGAAGCCTATTTGATACTACTTAGACTGGTCTCAGAATGACAGTTATACTTTCAATTAAATAATGCTAATTGTGTACTGTATTGATTCCTAAACTTACCAGATGAGTTTTGTAAAATCAATCCTTTTATCTTCTCCGCATCTAAATCTTTACGTTCCCAATTTCGAGAATCACAAATCATAAAGTATTTAGCTCGGTTGAGGGCCACTCCAATTTTTTTAAGGTGGTCCCAGTTCAATTTTCGAAACTTTCGAGCTTGTAAAATTTTACCGACAGAGCGCATACCAAGTCCGGGTATTCTGGCTAGCATTCGCTTATCAGCTTTATTTACATCAATAGGAAAGTATTTCATGTTTCTTAAAGCCCATGATAATTTTGGGTCAACGTCTACATCAAGATTGGGGTGTGTATTATTCACAATTTCATTCACTGCAAAGCCATAAAAACGCAAAAGCCAATCGGTTTGATACAATCTATTCTCACGTAACATAGGTACTTGAGAACCTATCGCAGGTAATCGACTGTCTTCCGCTACTGGAACATAACCCGAGTAGTACACCCTTTTCATATTGTACTTTTTGTAATAATAGGTAGCAGAAAACATGATGTCTTTATCACTTTCACCCGTTGCACCAATAATCATTTGGGTACTTTGCCCAGCAGGTGCATACTTTGGGGTGCTTTTAATAATCTTACGCTCATTTTTATAACGTATCAACTCATTTTTTACCTTGAGCATAGGTTTGGTAAAATCTTCATGCTTTTTGTCAGGTGCTAATAGTTTAAGGCCAGATATGGTGGGGACTTCTATATTAACCGAAAGACGGTCAGCATACAATCCGGCCTCATACATGAGTTCATCACTACAACCAGGAATGGATTTTAAATGAATATACCCATGGAAGTTTTCTTCTTCACGTAATTTTTTTGCCACAGCGATCAACCGTTCCATGGTATGGTCAGGGCTTTTAAATATGCCTGAGCTTAAAAACAGTCCTTCAATATAATTACGACGATAAAAGTTGATGGTTAAATCAACCACCTCTTGAATTTTAAAAGCAGCACGCTTAACATCATTACTTTTTCGGGTCACACAGTAGGCGCAATCAAAAATGCAATGGTTGGTCAATAATATTTTTAAAAGAGATACACAACGGCCATCTTCAGTATAGCTATGGCAAATACCCATTTTAGAAGCATCACCCAAACCTTTGTTTTTATTCTTACGGTCGCTACCACTACTTGAACACGAAACGTCGTATTTGGCAGCATCAGCAAGGATATTCAGCTTCTCTTTTATTCTTTCAAAATTCATACTTGGAAATATTCCTATCAAAAATATGGAAATAATCCAATTAATGGAAATAATCCATATTTTATTTTGGAAATAATCCAAATTAGCTATATTTGATATCAAGAAGCCATGCTGAGCCTGTCGAAGCATCAATTTTATAACGTGTCTATCCTTCGACAAGCTCTGGATGACATACTACTTTGGATATTTAGATGGAAAACGAACTCACTTTAAAACGATTTATAGAGGTTAGACGTGAATTAGGATACACTCAAACTGAATTTGCTGAGCTTTTAGGGGTTTCTAATACAACCGCTGATATAGAGCGGGGTAGAACGAAGCTTTCTGGTAAAGTGGTGACCGAGCTTTTAAAGCAGTTCAAGATTAATCCGCTTTGGCTCTTTGGTGAAAATGAAGCAAAACATTTAGAAACTTCAAATACAAGTGTCATCCCTAAAGTGGTGACGGTAGATAGTTCAGACCAAGACAATATGGTTTTAGTGAATGCAAAAGCTGCGGCGGGTTATCCTCAGAACATAGCAGACACTAGTTGGTACCAACAATTGCCAGCTTTTGATATGCCCATTCCGGAGTTTCGTAATGCTACGTATCGCGGTTTTCAAGTAGAAGGAGATAGTATGTTGCCGAATTTACATTCTGGAGAATGGGTTCTGGCCAGAGCTATTGAGCATATTGATCATGTGAGTGCTAATAAAATGTACGTGGTGGTTTTACAAGATTCCGTAATGGTCAAAAAGATTGAAAAACGTCCAAATTCCAATAGTATCACCTTGGTTTCTTTAAATGAAACGTATCCACCCTACGATATCAAACCCTTTCAAATTCAAGAGATTTGGGAGGTTAGCAGTAAATTAACTTTTAATGTTGATGCTACTACCGAAACAGGGCTGTTACGACAACTGCAAGCGTCCATGGAAGAATTAAAAAGACAAGTGGGGCAGGTAAAGAATTGATGGTGATAGTCTATCTTTAAGACGTTAACCAACCACGTTTTGATAATGTTAAGATTTTTACCTTTCCTAGTACTATTATTTTGTACGCAACAACAATATGCTCAAGTATCTCAAGATACGTTACGAGTGGGTTTTACAACCGCACCACCTTTTATTATTCAAGAAGACGGCTTATTGGAAGGGATAAATATTTGGCTGTGGAAGCAGGTAGCTGATGACTTAGACCTTAACTATGAGTTGGTTCAATTAGATTTTGCTGATATGCTAGATTCTTTAAAACAAGGAAATCTTGATGTTAGTATCAACCCTTTGACCATAACAGGAGACCGCAGTAAAGAGATGGAATTCACTCATTCTTTTTTCGCATCGCATTCCACAGTTGCTGTGGCACAGCAATCGTCTTTACAGCGCGTAAAGCATTTTTTTAGCGCGTTCTTTCATATCAATTTTTTACGAGGGTTTCTCTTCTTATTGGTTCTATTATTATTTTTTGGTTGTATCACTTGGTTGGCAGAGCACAAAGGAAACCCGGAACATTTTCGACCTGGCTGGCGCGGTTTATGGGATGGACTTTGGTGGTCAATGGTGACCTTATCTACAGTTGGTTATGGCGATAAGGCTCCGAAAACAAGAATGGGAAAAGTTGCTGCATTAGGATTGATGTTCAGCGGATTATTATTTGTCTCTGGTTTAACAGCAAGTATAGCATCTAGTTTAACAGTTAATCAATTAGCAAATAGCTCGGAAGATTTCAATTCTTTTAAAAAGCGACGTGTTGGTACCGTTAAAAGTTCTGAAGCAGATGCCTTTTTGAAAACTCATTTTTTTAGAGATGTCAACTTATACAAGGGAGTGGTACCCGGATTACAAGATTTAAATAAAAACAAAATAGATGCATTTATTTATGATGAGCCTATTTTAAAGTATCGTATTCGAAAAGATTCTTCATTAAATAAGCTAGAATTGTTACCAATTAAATTTGATGTTCAGTTTTATGCTTTTGGAATAAAAAAAGATTCTGTTTTATTAGAACAAGCAATTTCACAACGAATTCTTGAAATTATTGAAACCCAAGAGTGGGAGGTTGTGTTATCAGAATTTGGTTTAACCGAGCTGTAAGTATTTTCTAAACAGCAGTAATTGCTCATTATCTCTTATAATAGGCTCTGGCCTTTGAAAACCTAATTTTTTAAGAAGTCCAATAGAGGCATGATTATCTTCTACAGTTATTGCCTCAATGATTTTAATCTGTAAGTGTTTTTTAGCGTAATGCAATATAGCCATTGAAGCTTCATGTGCATATCCTTGTCCTGAATGATTCGGTAAGATTGCGAAACCTAAATCAGGGCTTTTTAAGTAATCTCGTTGTAATAGACCACATATGCCAATAACTTTTGAATTGTTGCGTAAACTAATTTTATAAAGTCCAAATCCGTGTTTATTATAAGAAGGAATGATATTGGTTAGTAGATATTTTTCAGCATCTGTTTCATTCTTAATTGCCCTATCGCCAATATATTTCAACCAGCCCGGGCTATTCATCAACTTAAACATAAATTCACCGTCTTTAGCAGTGAGCGGTTCAATAATTAGTCTTTTTGAAGAAGGTAATTTCACTTAGTTGGGCTAGGTTTTGTATAGTTGCTAGAAGGATTATCTACTATTAAAACCCAGTCATTACCTAAGCCTTTTGAAGGAGGTTTGACTTCTAATTCTTTTACTTTAATGTTTTCTCCTTTAAAACTAGTCCCCGTTCTGGTATCGTACCACCATGTTGTAAAACTGTCGCCTTTTAAATTTTTTAAAGTAATACTTTTTGCCTCACCCATTGGAAAGTAAATCATGGCATAGGTTCCATCCATATCTCGTGTTGCCATTGTGTAATTGTTATCATCAATTTGGTTATCGATAATCATAGATTGGTCTGGTATTCTATTTAAAAAAGGTCTAGAGAGCATTAGTTTTTTAAGATGCTTAACTTGATTGGCCATAGGTAAATCTAAGGCCTGTTTCCAAGGCCGCAATGGCTGATTGATGCCCTCTTTATCTAAATCATACATCTGCCAAACAGCATGACAACCATAAGTTTGACCGAATGCACCAGCAAAAACATTCCAATACATAATCCTTCTAATATCTCTGGCTGAAGAGTGACCCAGTTCTTTTGCATTAAAACAATTGGGATGATCTTCATAAAGCGGTTCGCCATCTAAGACAGGTTTTGTAGGCTGAAGTCCGTAATCGTGGGTAATGTGTTTATAAGTTCCTTGATTGGCACAATGCCCTGTTTGGTGCATATTAAAATCCAACCAATTTTCATTATGAAACCATGTAGACGAACCACCGTTTTCTTTAGGCTGGGGATGAAAGGTCATCAAAACAGCATCGGGATTTTCATAAGCAGTTAGCACCCCTTTAGCCATAGAATTCCATACTGCCATATCTTGGGAATTTTGTCTTGGATTACGGTCACCACCTATGACCCAAACAATATTATCATAACTCCGATAACGGTTACCAATCCATTTCCCGAAAGAATGTGAGTTTTTAACATTGAAAACCTCAGGTCCCACACCCCAACTCTTAGTATTTAATTTATCTCCCCATGTCGGAAGTAGCGCAATATGTAGATCAAGTTTTTTAGCTTCTTTTATCACCCAATCCACATGCTCAAAATATTTGGGGTTTGGCGTTTCAGGGTTGTTATTTAATAAAGGTGTATTACCATAAGGATTAGGAGTATTGAGTCCATCCAATTCCGCTAAGGCAACCGCTTGTATCACATTGAATCCTTGAGATTTTCTTTTATCGAGATACATTTTCACTTCTGTTGTATCACAACGGTGGAAGAGCTCCCATGCCGTATCGGCTAACCAAAAGAAGGGCTTGTTATCTTCCGTGACCAAAAACCTTTTGTTTTTACTCACCTTTAATTTTTGAGCATTCGTAGTAGGAGCTAAGAGCACTATCATTAAGGCAAGAATGATTGACTTATTCATTTTTATGCTAATAATGTTAATTATATCCGCGGACATTACCCATGTCTAAATTGATTGGACCAAATTCATGCGTTTTAGGAAGAAAAGCACCGCTTTCAGCTACTACCCAATCATCCCAGCTGGCTTCAATACCACCAATCGGAATGACTTTAACCCACATCTTATAACTGTTGGGAAATCCATTTTCATTTAAAATCCATAAGTAACTATCACCCGGGGTATCGCCACCTGAAGTATAGGTGATTAATAATCCCTGGCTACCATCTTCCAATTCAACAATACTTCGTTCCGTTCCTTTATCAAAGACCTTATAGGGCGCTGCGAGCCAGAAGGAATCATTATTAAAATATTCTAATGCTTTATTGATGATTTTATCTTTTTCTTCTGTTGTGAGTGATACCCCATTTTTAGCTGCCATACTTTGATTTGGATTGGTAAGGTCAAGCGAAACTTCATAATCCTCCCATTTTACAGAACAGATTCCTAATTCTTTATCCCAAATAAAGCGATTGGCTTCATTTCTAAAAGACCATTCTAAAAAACGTGTGTTTTTGTAGGCTTCGATGTTTAAAGCGGCAAGCATTTTATTAGCTAGGGCATCAGCTTCAATGCCTGATTTTCCATTCGGTAGCGGCTCACTTTTAATCCATCCAAACACTAAAAGAAATAGTATTCCTATTCCGAGAACTAAACCTGTGATTTTCAAAAATTTCTTCATGAGAGCATTCTTTCTTTTATAGTAGTCGCAAATAATTTTGCAGCTTCAGGGTATAACCGAAACCACAGCTCCGGTTCAAAAATTTCTAACTCAGCCAAGGCAAGTTTACCTTCATTATCTTCAAAAATATCTACTCGGGCATATACCGGTTTTTCTTGGCAAGCTTTTATTACCTCTTCTACAAAAGTAATTTGCTCTTTAGTAGCTTTGTATAAATCAACAGTGCCACCATAATCATCTTGAACCCTAAAATCACCTTTCTTAGCTTTCTTTACTACTGCATGAGTGAATTGACCATTAAAAAGCATCATAGAAATTTCACCGTCATCAACAATACTTTTCTGAAATTCTTGAAGTATCATAGCCTCATGTAATACCAACTCTTGAAAAACGTCATTATACTTTTCCCAGTCTGAATAATGGAATTTATAAGTATGTCGAGCACCTGCAGCAATGCAAGGTTTTAGAACAAACTCATCAGAGTTGAATTGCAGTTCTTCTTTTCCTTTTTGAATAGCTTGTAAAAGACTTAAATTTTCCTTTGGTTCAATAAATAGGGTCTTTGGGATGTGAATTCCTTTTCTCCGTAAATCTTGCAAATAGTGTTTGTCAATATTCCATTCAATCAGTGAAACTGAATTGATAAAAGTTGTAAGTCTCGAGGTATTCTTAATCCAATCATTAAAGGCTTCAATACGCTTAAAATAGTCCCAAGTAGTTCTGAATAGTGCATATTTAGTTGTACCCCAATCAAAATCAGTATCATTCCAAGCAACGCGATTTACCCTTAAATCTAATGCTAATAGGGCTTTAAATACCAAATCATCTTCTAAAAGAACATTTTGATTATAGGCATTAATCTCAGTAGGATTGATATATTTCAATTCAGTAAGAATGGTGATGTCAAATATTTTATTAGTCAAAATAATTAAAGATAAAGGGTTGAAATTTTGATTATACCCGAGTTTAGCCACAAGAGTAATAATTCCCTCTTCAAGGGCTAGGGAGCTTCTTCTTAGTATCCAACTGCCTTATCATCACCACGTTTATCGGCACCACCTTCTAAACGGCCGTCTGATAGTACTTTTATAGCATCTACCTTCCCGATAATTCGAGTTCTACCCTCTAAGATATTGTACCCTTTTGTTTTTAAATTTTCTTTAAGTTCAGGAGAAAAGCCTTCCTCTTCAAACATAACCATATCTGGCAACCATTGATGGTGAAAGCGAGGAGCATTAACAGCTTCTTGCATGCTTAAATTAAACTCGTAGGTATTTAAAATGGTCTGAGCTACTGCAGTAATAATAGTTGAACCGCCAGGAGTACCAACTACTAGCCACAATTTGCCTTCACGCTCTACAATAGTTGGTGTCATAGAACTCAGCATTCTTTTTTCAGCCGCTATGCTATTTGCTTCAGCGCCAATAAGACCAAACATGTTAGGCACTCCGGGTTTTGAGCTAAAATCGTCCATTTCATTGTTTAAAAAGAATCCCAGTTCATCTGAGTACAGTTTAGACCCATAAGCCCCATTTAATGTGGTGGTGGCCGAAATAGCATTTCCTTCACTATCAACAATAGAGTAGTGGGTAGTTTCCATACTCTCTACTATTTCAACTTCACCATGACTTACTTCAGATGAAGGCGTTGCCTTATCAAATGAAAAACCTTCCATACGCTGCAATAAGTAGTCATCTGATAAAATCATATCTAACGGGATATCAGCAAAATCAGGGTCGCCTAGAAAATAATTTCTATCAGCATAGGCACGGCGCGCTGTTTCAGTAAATAATTGAATTGTTTTTTCAGAATTATGACCAAAAGAAGCCAAATCATAAGGCTCCATCATCTTAAACATTTGATTCATAGTAACACCACCGCTGCTTGGTGGACTCATGGAAATAATTTTTAAATCTTTATAATTAAAGATTATGGGTTGACGCCATTTTGCTTCATATTTTGCCAAATCTTCAACAGTGATAAAACCTCCTTTTGATTGAATAAAGGTCGCTAGTTTTTCAGCAATTTCTCCTTTATAAAAACCATCATGTCCTTCTTTTGCAATTTTTCTAAAAGTATTTGCTAGGGCCGGATATTTAATAATATCACCAGTTTTAAATTCTTGTGCAAAAAACGTACTATCGCTGTTTACCTCAATCACAACTTCTCGCAACCTATCCAACCTATTTTGTTGGTTTTCAGTGACAACAACACCATTCTCTGCTAATGCTATTACCGGCTCAAATATTTCTTCTAAAGAAAGTTTACCAAATTTTTTATGAACTTCAATAATGCCGGCGACTGTACCAGGAACACCGACAGCCGTAGCTCCCTTAGTGCTCATACCTGGAATAACATTACCTAAAGAATCTAAATACATATCTGCATGAGCCGATAGAGGAGCTTTTTCTCTGTAATCTAAGCCACCTACATCACCATCTGCTTTTCTATATACCATAAATCCACCACCACCAAGATTTCCAGCAAACGGATAGGCAACTACAAGAGCCATTTCTGTAGCAACCATCGCATCGAAAGCATTACCGCCTTTTTCCATAATGGCAACACCAATTTTAGAGGCTTCTTCACGAGCAGAAACTACCATGGCTTTTTCAGCAATTTCGCCAGTTGGTATAACTGGGGCTTTTCTACAGTTGACAAAAGGAACTAAAAATAAAAGCAGTACTAATTTTCGCATAGTGAGTTATATTTATGTTCGGAAAAGGTAATCAATTCTTCAAAAAAAGCAGTAAACTCCGATTCAAAATCTGAATAATTCTCTTCAAGATCTATGATGGCAAAATTCATTTTAGATTTGTTTTTTGTGCGCCTGTTCATGCCATCTAAAACCCTTGAAATACCTGTTAAATTAGAATAATTGTACAACCAATTATCAGCAATCATATAGGGCATCATACGTTTTGTGCCCAATGGCAATATATCATAGTTGTCTTCCAGTAAATCGTAAAATGTTTCTACGTAATCATTTAAAGGAACATTGGAATATGTATCCCAGTTCTTTGCCAAAAAATGGTCGTAGAAAATATCTACAATAACGCGACTGTAATGACTATAATTTTTATGCAATCGTCTGCTGCTTTTTTTAGGAATAGCATGTGAATCGGTAAAAGTATCAATCTCACGATGCAATAAAATACCCTTTTGAACGGTATTAGGTAAATGTTTGTATTTATTTGCTCGTATGTGGTCGGCAAAAAAGTTACCAAGGGTGATTTCAGGATTGTCAAAGGAGAGATAGATATGAGCCAAAAAATTCATGCGTTGAATTTACAAATTCGAAACACGATTTAAGAACCATCAATTTATATTTGCAAAAACTTTTTAAACAATATGACACTAATCAAATCAATTTCAGGAATCCGAGGAACTATTGGAGGAAATACTGGCGATAATCTAACACCGATTGATGCAGTAAAATTTGCGGCCTCATATGGAACATGGCTTAAAGGTTATGCTGGCAAGGATAAACTAAAGGTAGTTATAGGCCGCGATGCTAGATTATCTGGTGAAATGATTCAGAACCTTGTAGTCTCTACTTTAGTAGGATTAGGAATTGATGTTATTGACTTAGGATTATCTACAACGCCCACAGTTGAAATTGCGGTTCCGTTAGAAAAGGCTGATGGTGGTATTATCTTAACCGCAAGTCATAACCCAAAACAATGGAATGCTTTAAAATTACTCAATGAAAAAGGGGAGTTTTTAGATGCTGCCCAAGGAGCTATTATTTTAGAGTTAGCCGAAAAAGAAGATTTTGATTTTGCAGAAGTAGATGATTTAGGAAGTATTACCAAAAATGACGCTTACATCGACGTTCATATTGACGAAGTATTAGATTTATCTTTAGTTGAAGCTGACGTTATTCGTGAAAAGAAATTTAAGGTGGTTGTAGATGGGGTGAACTCTACTGGAGGTATTGCTATTCCAAAACTTTTAAAAGAACTAGGTGTCGAAGTTGTAGAATTATATTGTGATCCAACCGGACATTTCCCTCATAATCCTGAGCCTTTAAAGGAACATCTAAGTGATATTTGTGATTTAGTTGTAAAAGAAAAGGCTGATTTCGGAATAGTGGTTGACCCAGATGTAGACCGGTTGGCATTTATTAGTGATGATGGTGAAATGTTTGGCGAAGAGTATACGCTCGTTGCCTGTGCAGATTACGTATTGGGCAAAACAAAAGGAAATACGGTTTCAAATCTTTCCTCATCTAGAGCGCTTCGTGATATTACCCAAAAACATGGCGGCACCTATGAAGCAGCCGCAGTGGGCGAGGTGAACGTTGTTACTAAAATGAAGGCTAATAATGCTGTCATTGGTGGAGAAGGAAATGGCGGAATTATTTATCCTGAAAGTCACTATGGACGTGATTCTCTGGTTGGAACAGCCCTATTTCTAATGCTCATGGCTGAAAAAGGTGGGACCGTTGCAGAACTTCGGGCCAGTTATCCAAGTTACTTTATGAGCAAAAAGAAAATTCAACTTACCCCTGAGTTGGATGTCGATGAAATTCTAAGTTCAATGGCCAAGAAATATGAAAATGAAGATATTTCAACAATTGATGGTGTAAAAATAGACTTTTCTGAAAATTGGGTACACCTTCGTAAGTCTAATACCGAACCAATAATCAGAATTTATACGGAAGCCAAAAGCCAAGATGAGGCCAATAATTTAGCTGATAAAATCATTGGTGAGATAAAAGCGATTGCTGGTATTTAGTCTTTGTTCTTTTGGATATTTGGAATAGGTTATAAAATGTTTGTAATGATATAATTCACTTGCTAACATCTAACGACTAAAATCTCATATCTATTTAGAATAAACCACTAATCACCCCATTTTCATCAATATCAATGTTCTCTGATGCTGGATGTGCAGGCAGACCTGGCATACGCATAATGTTTCCAGTAATCGGAACTAAGAATCCAGCTCCGGCGGCAATCTCAATTTCGCGAACTGTAATAATAAAATCTTTGGGCCTACCCAATAATTTTGGATTATCGGAAAGTGACTTCTGGGTTTTAGCCACACAAATTGCTAAATGGTCTAAACCTAAATCACTAATCTTTTTAAGGTCACGTTTGGCTTGTGCTGAGTAGTCTACGTGTTTTGCTCCATATATTTTGGTGGCAATAGTTTCTATCTTTTCGGTTACCGGAGATTTCCAATCGTACATTGGAGTAAAATCAGTTATGGCATTTTCAGCGATTGCAATGACTTTTTGCGCTAAATCTAAAGCTCCTTCACCTCCTTTTTCCCATACGTTTGCAATGGCAACTTCAACACCAAGTTTTTTGGCTGTACTCTGGATAATTTGAATTTCTTCGTCTGCATCCGTAAGAAACCTGTTTATTGAGATTACGGGACTTACATTAAATTGCTTTATATTCTCAACGTGTTTTTCTAGGTTTGGCAGACCTTTTAGTAACGCTTCTGTATTTGTTGTTTTTAAATCGTTTAAAGGAGCACCACCATGATATTTTAATGCTCTAATGGTAGTAGTCAAAACGACTGCTTTAGGAGATAAACCTGCACTTTGACATTTGATATCAAAGAATTTTTCCGCACCCAAGTCAAATCCGAAACCAGCCTCAGTAACCACATAATCTGAAAATGTCATACCCATTCTAGTAGCTATTACTGAATTAGTGCCTTGTGCAATGTTTGCAAAAGGTCCCCCATGAATTATTGCAGGATTACCTTCAATAGTTTGTACAAGGTTTGGTTGTACGGCATCTTTCAATAGCGCTGTCATAGCTCCTTCAGCCTTTAAATCTCTTGCATAAATCGGTGATTTGTCAAAAGTGTAACCGATAAAAATATTCCCAAGTCTTTTTTTAAGGTCAGAAAGATTTTCTGCTAGACATAAAATTGCCATTATTTCAGATGCAGCTGTAATATCAAATCCTGTCTCTCTTGGTATTCCTGAGCCAGTGCCGCCTAAACCAACAATGACATGGCGTAGCGACCTATCGTTCATATCAATCACGCGCTTCCATGAAATAGTTCTTGGGTCAAGATTTAGAGCGTTCGTTTTACTTTGAATATTATTATCAATCAATGCTGAAAGTAGGTTATGTGCCTTTTCAATAGCAGCAAAATCACCGGTAAAATGAAGATTAATATCTTCCATTGGTAAAACCTGAGAATAGCCTCCACCTGTTGCACCACCTTTAATACCAAAAACAGGTCCTAGAGATGGCTCCCGTAAAACAACAGTTGTCTTTTTACCTAATCTATTTAATCCTTCAGTCAAGCCAATGGACATTGTGGTTTTTCCTTCACCAGCAGGTGTGGGAGAGATAGCAGAAACTAGTATAAGTTTAGCATTGCTTCCCTTTTGTTTATTGATAAGTGAAAGTGGCAACTTCGCCTTATACTTTCCATAAGGCTCTAGAGAATCATTTTTAATTCCAAGTTTTTCCGCAATTTCAGTAATTGGTTTAAGGGTGACTTTACGGGCAATATCAAGGTCATTCATTTCATTAGATTATATGAATGAAAGATACTAAATAAACGAATTAAAAAATCGGAAACTACTAGTCGAACTTTTTATCCTCTTTACCCATATGCTTAAACCTATTGTGTGTCCATAAATAGTATTCAGGAGCTTCATAAATAGACTCTTCGAGGCCATTCATAAATCGTTCTGATATTTCATAATCAGGCAATTCTCTTGGGTTTTCCGTAATGACATTGAAAGTGGCAGAATAATACCCTCTTTTTACTTTACGAACTTTTAAAAAAATGGGAACTAGATTGTGTTCTTTGCACATACGTTCCCCACCGACATGAATTGGAACATTAACGCCTAAAAATTCTTTCCAATGCCTTGCACGATTGAGCATGGGCGATTGGTCACTGGCTATTCCTAAAACAAAATTTTGTTTATTCTTAACGAGGTCAGCAATAACCTGTCTTGATTCCACAGTTCGAATTAAGGTTGTTCCAAATCTACCCCGAATCTTTTTGATGAGTTTCTCAAAATGTTGATTACTAATTTTCTGATAAATACCAAAAGCTTTGGGTTCTAATCTTGTATTTAGAGCTAGAAGCCACTCCCAACTGGCATAATGACCTGCCAGTAAAACCGTACTCCTATTCTGTGCTGCATATTCATTGATGACATGTTCATTGGTAAGAATAAATCTTTTATTCATCTGGGCGACTGACATCCCCATCGTTTTTATAATTTCTAACATATTATCACATACATGGGAATAGAACTTCTTTTGAATTTCAAGAATTTCCTTTTTCGATTTGTTCGGAAAGGCCAAATGAAGGTTTTTATTGACCACCTTTTTTCGATAACCAATAATGTGATATAATAGATAGTAGACACCATCAGAGATAAAATAAATAATAGAAAAGGGCAAGCGAGAAATTATCCAAAGTAGCGGATAAACCAATAGAAAAGCGAGTAGTTGCATGTAAAAATCGTATGGGCAAATATAGCTATATTTGACACCAAACTTAAGTTGTTATGTACAATTTACATGCCGCCACAATCGCAATAATTGCTGCCAATATTTTGGTCTCTTTAAGGGGATTTAGTGACCAAAATTTCTTTGAAAGATTTAAGTTTAGTATTGGTGGAATAAAAGCAGGACAAAAAGAAAGAACAATAACTTCTGGGTTTTTACATGTTGATTTTTCGCATCTACTTTTCAATATGTTCACGTTGTATTTTTTTGCTGATGTAGTCATATCATGGTTTGGACCAACAAAGTTTCTGGTTGTTTATTTCATAAGCTTACTTGCTGGTAGTCTATTAGCATTATTTTTTCATAAAGATGAACCTTATTACAGTGCAGTAGGAGCAAGCGGTGCCGTCACAGGGGTTTTATATTCTGCAATATTATTGAACCCAAATATGACCCTTGGTTTTTTCTTCATTCCAATTCCGTTACCAGCTTATGTCTTAGGCATTGGATACTTGTTATATTCTATTTATGGAATGAAGAAGCGATTAGGAAATATAGGTCATACAGCACACTTCGGTGGTGCAATTGGCGGTTATTTGATTACTCTTTTCTTCAGGCCAAGCCTATTGGAAACAGACACGATGGTTGTAGTGCTTCTAGCTGTGCCAATAATCATTCTATTCATTTTAGAAAAATTAGGTAAAATCTAATTTTTATTATAATATTTTGTAGGAATATTCTTATTTATTACGAATATTTCAAAAAATACGTGTATTTCATCGAATTTATAGTACTATTCACATAACATGTAGGTTTTTACATCGTTTAATCAAAGCCGAACAAATTAAAACCTACCTTATGAGAAGCGCATTACGTTACTCCCTATTTATTTCCTTGTTTATTGTTTCCTGTACGGATAGCACTACCATATTCGAGCAAGAGTCTGCAAATTTTGAGAAAGAAACCAATGCCACGGTTTTGACGAACAGTATTGTT
>Ga0316204_10001025_pt1 | contig 84176 bp, 80 predicted proteins | sample 6monrhotite_MG_2_FD_205661 | JGI IMG/M metagenome (GOLD analysis project Ga0316204, IMG submission 205661) | Microbial mat bacterial communities from mineral coupon in-situ incubated in ocean water Damariscotta River, Maine, United States -... | ecosystem: Environmental > Aquatic > Marine >... | reverse complement strand
CGTCGAACAGCGCCACGTCGGGAAATTGCGACACGCCCCATTTAGGGGCTTCGTAATGCCCCAGCGCACCGAGTGTGGATTTCATCTTGATCACATCCATTGGTGCGGCGCTGGCGTTGGCGGCCAGGGGTTTGGAACATGTTGCGATGGGATGAGAGGGGGGATGGGGGCGCATGAGGTTTTCCTAAATTCATAATGATGCTGAGAGAAAAAAGGGGACGACACCGTCGCCCCCTTTCCTTTTCCGTTCTGACCGATTAGTCGAAATCGGCCGTGCCCACGGCGGTCATGTCTGCGACATCGACCACGCCAGCGACGTTGGCGCCTACCAGGTAAAACCCGGATGCCGGAGCCCCGTCGGTATCGACGTTGGCGACAACGATGTCACCGACGCGCAACATGTCCGACGCGCCATTGAAATAGCCCGTGGTGTCCACGTCGGTGGCCAGATCAATGGTGGTGTAGTGCCACAGCGTGAAGCCGTTGGCGTAAGCGAGAACGCTCAGGTCTTTGGATGCATATGCCATTTGTCAGCTCCTTAAACTTCGAGGCAAGGCATGGACACGACGCCGGAGGCATCGATCAGTCCCGCGCCTTGGCTCATGGAGTTGTTGACGAAGTGCGCGGCGCGATCGCCGTGCCAAGTGATATCGGTCTTCACGTCCGCGCCGACACCGTGGCCGATGGCGGATTTGTGATACCAGTAGCAGTAGCGGATGTTGCCCGCGTCTTTGGTCAGACCCGAGTGCGGCATCCACAGTGCGCCCAGCCAACGTTTGGCCTGGGTGCCTTTCCATGGCAGATCACCGTCACCGATGTATTGACTGTCGGCGAACTCTTGAATGTTCAAGAGATCCGACCACTGTTTCCAACCAACAATGGCATAGCGTTCGCCATCGTCGGGCACGTCGGCCTCGCCGAGCATTTCAAATGCCGTCAGCACTTTGACTTTGGTCAAGCCATCGGTGCCCGCACCGGCGGCGTTGGTGGACTTGTCCATTTCGGTGATGACCAGCTCGTCGGTTTTGCGACCCAATGCATATGCACCGGCGCGCGCCACCACTTGCTGTTCGTTGATGTTGGTTTTCAGTTCGTCCAGCTGATCGACCCAATCGCCGGCGTAGTAATCATACAAGCTGATTTCCACCGGGGTGTGGTCGACGTTCATCACCGGAACCTTACCGTGACGCGCCTTGGTGGACGCGGTGCCCTTGCCGACTTTTTGGAAGGTGGTGGTGGAACCAACGATGCTGTCCTTGGTGCGCACGGTGTTGCGCAACTTGGAACCCATCTGCTGATACTGCAGATGAACTTCCGCCTGGAAATGGCGGACGAATGACTGTTCGACGGTCGTCGACATGTCTGTCTCCTTAAAAATTGAAGTGGGTGTAAACGCGCCTTTTGCGGGTTATGGCAGGCCGCCCTGGGCATGGAATTCCAGGCCCGCCGCCCGCAAAAGGCCGCAAAAATCCCCACCAGGCCGCGCACAAAAAAGCCGGGCTCTCAACACAGAAAACCCGGCCCAAAACGTGCGCGGTTATCCGGCATGGGACGAAAAAGGGGTGGTTAGAAAATCACCTAATGAATAAGCCCCCGGCAGCACTTGCACCGCCGAGGCAACAATTATACGCTCGCGTTATGATGGACATGTTTCGAAACTTAAGTGCGGCCCTTCTCCTCACCCTGCTCCTGAGCCCCGCCGCGATTGCGGACGAAGCTCAGGACAAACAGGTGGATATCGGCGTCAAAGCTTATGACGATGGCGACTATGAACAGGCCAAGACCATCTTGCTGCCACTAGCCGAAGCGGAGCATCCCAAGGCGATGAACATGGTTGGATTGATGACAAAGTTCGGAAATGGCTTCACTCCGAATCTTGAAGTCGCATGTAACTGGTATGAGAAGTCAGCAACCGCAGGCTATCCATCCGCGATGTACAACATGAGCATATGCTATGACGGGTTTGGTCGACCGGATGACTCAAAGCAAGACAGACTCTGGTTGCTGAAGGCTGCCGACGCGGGCCACATTCCTGCCATGATCAATCTGGCATCACGCGCCCCAGACAAAGGAAAGGAGTACCTATACTGGAATCATCGCGCTATCGATCAAGGCAGTGTCTTCGCCAAGGTCGGCCTCTGGCTAGATGGATATAAAGAGGACGTCCCTAGCATCACTTTTCGGGAGATCGTTTGCGTGTCCTGGAATATCCTCATATTTGATGGTGACATCCGAGATTGCGACTGATTCATCGATCATCTTGTTGGTCTGCATATTTTTTGTCTTTCTTCTCCGCCAACAGATCGATACCGGCACCCAGCAGAGAACTCCCCCCAGCCTCAATGGCTCCAAAGGTATTGTCCAACAGGTTCGTCGATTTTGTCAGGCCTTTCGTTAGACGCGTCGCCGCCGTTCCGATCTTCGCCAGACGATCAACCGTTGCGCCTAGCGCATATTGGCCAAGACCCGCACGGGCTTGAGCCGCCGCCGACTTGCCTTGCCGCGCAGCCGCCGCAGCCTTTTGTCCTGGAAATAAGGGGACACAATATTAATTTATAATGTAATCCACATCATGGGAAAACATCTCCTGGAGACGGCTCCCGCGCGAGGTTACGTGATGCGGGGTCACCTTCATTCAGCAGTGACCGAACGGCGCGGCAGCACTTGCACCGCCGAGGCAACAAATATACGCTCGCGTTATGATGGACATGTTTCGAAACTTAAGTGCAGCTCTTCTCCTCACCCTGCTCCTAAGCCCCGCCGCGCTTGCGGACGAGGCACAGGACAAACAGGTGGATATCGGCGTCAAAGCTTATGACGATGGCGACTACCAGCGCGCCAAGGCGATCTTGTTGCCGCTGGCCGAAGCGGGGAATGCACAAGTCATGCATATCATTGGCCGCCTGTACGATGGAACCGACGTGTTTCCAACCAATCCCAAAACCGAATGTGACTGGTACGAACGCGCCGCCAACAAAGGCTTGGCAAAGTCCATGTACAACATGAGCATCTGCTTTGACGGCCTTGGTCGCCCCAATGATCCTGAAATTAGTAAAGCATGGATGCTAAAATCCGCAGAGCAAGGATACATCCCGGCCATGATCAATCTTGCATCGCTCGACCCCAGTGAAGGAGATGAATTCCGAAGTTGGATGATGATGGCTCAGGATCATGGAAGTGTGTTTGCTAAAGTTGACCTTTGGTTACAAGGTTACAAGGATGATTCTCAGATGAACCTGCAGGATTTTATTTGTGTATCCTGGCGTATATTGATCATGGATGGCGACATACTAGATTGCGATTAAGTTTTTATCGCTTCGGTGTGCCGGAATGCTTTCTATCAGCTTTCTCCGCCAACAGATCGATACCGGCACCCAGCAGAGAACTCCCCCCAGCCTCAATAGCTCCAAAGGTATTGTCCAACAGGTTCGTCGATTTTGTCAGGCCTTTCGTTAGACGCGTCGCCGCCGTTCCGATCTTCGCCAGACGATCAACCGTTGCGCCCAGCGCATATTGACCGAACCCGGCGCGCGCTTGAGCAGCACGTGACTTGCCTTGCCGCGCAGCCGCCGCAGCCTTTTGTCCTGCGTCGACAGAAGCCCCGCCAAACAACCCAAGTTCCGCTACCGAGGAAACCGCAGTGCCAATCCCGGAGCCGATCTTGGCCTCAGTCTTTTGCGCGTCTTCTTCACTCACCAAGCCATCGGCGTAGGATTTATAACGATCATAATCGCCCCAATTTACGCCAATGCCGAAAGGCGCGCCGACCGTTGCTGTGATACCTGCTGCGCCATCGAGCGCCGTGTTCGTGACCTTTTGAGAGAACGCATCCCAACCCAGCCTCCAATCAGTTTGAGCCGTTTGAGGAGGGGCCTTGAATACACCTCGTCCACGTCTGTGAGGCTTGTTCACTTTCGGCCCATTTTGTTTCTGCGTTTCCTTTATCACGTCAGGGGTGGTCGATGACGTTTGTGATGCCATCGGTTGCTCACCCACATCGGCAGCCTTTTGATCAGGGGTTCTGCCCAACAGGTCGTCTTTGGGTGTCGCTGTCGCCGCAGCCCTGCCGCCAATCAGGTCTTTGGCCCAGTTGTCGGTGAACGTTATGGCGGTGTTAGATAAGTAGCTGGATGGCGGTTCCTGCTTCGCCTGTTGTTGGCGTTGCTGGCTTGCCGCCCAGGTCTTGGCTTGCTGTTCAATGCTGGGCGTTCCGGAGGGGGCGCGAGAATAAGGACTTGTCACCTCAGGACGGGTGCCGAGCAGGGCCCTTTCCGTCGGGCCGCCGGGGTTGATCTGACCGTCGACTTTCAGGCCCTTCTTGTCCTGAAACGCTTTGGTCGCATCGACGGTTTTGGTGCCGATGTAACCGGTTTGCTCATCCAAGTCACCCTCGCTCACCAGGGCGGACTGCACCTTGGATACGTCTTTGGTTTTGTTAAGACCGAGCGGACCGACGCTGTCGTCGATTGTGGGGCTTAAAGAAGGAGTCGACAAACCCGTGGGAGCGTCCTCTTTAAGTAAGGATTGCACGGCGCGGCTGGGGCCGGAGACATCGGTGGCGTTCTGCGTATTGTCGAGACTTTTTGAACCCAAGCCATCCTGTTTTTCAATCCCCGCGTTATGAAATTCAGATGGGCTATAACTTCCACTTCCTGGCCCATACACTCCCCCAGGCAGCCAATCGTTGCTGCGATTGAGGTCGGTGGGGTCACGACCATACTTATCGGCCATGGCATCGGCGTTGCGCACATCGTACGCACTGTGGGGACTGGACACATTTCCGCTTACGATATTTCCAAAATCTTCCGCCAAATTATCAAAGAAGCTGGGGCCGCTTTTCTCTTGGCCGCTATCCTTACCGCTATCACTGCCCATTTTTCACCTTCACAATCTTTCCATGTTTCGCAAAGCGCACCCAGGATGCTCCCGGCAATTCACTTGCCGGAATGTCCTTGAACGTGCGTCTCAGTTGTCCGTAAAGCGCCAAGGCGTGGCCGCCGGGCGCGATGAAATCCATAAAAACGAGACTATCGCCCGAACACCAATCGTCGGGTCGCAACTTGTAGGCGTCGTGCAAAAATGCCGCAGCCTTGCCTTCGGGCAACCACGCCCAAGACGCCCAGGCGACAACCGCGCCATCGCGGACCAGATAGGTGTGTTGCCCCCGTTCCAGCGGCGGCACGATGCAGCGCAGGATCGTGTCCACGTTATAATTTCGATGGAGGTCGGATCGCTGCATCAAATCCAATACGTGTTCGAGCATGACGTCTCCTGAAAAAAGAAGGCCGCGGACGACCGTTACCGATCGTCCGCGGCCTGAGTGGCGGGAGCTGCGAATTCAACGCGCTCACCGCCCTTCGGCGCGATGGGCAGAGGGAGCAAGCCCATCTGCGCCGAGCCTTTTTAGGCCGAGCCTTTTGAAGCTGGGCCCGTTCCGAGGCCTTTAGGAGTCCGGATACAAGTTTTGAAAGCCCTGACGGACTTGCGACACGAACGAAGGATCGCGTTCCTTCCAATAGCGCGGATCTTTCATCATGCGTTTGATGTCTTGTTCCGACGAACCGGGCCGGGTTTCGGCGGCGCGGGTCAGAGTCGGTTCGCGGTTCTTCATCATTTCAAACATCGCGATGATGCCTTCGGCCGACGCCACTAGGTTTTCGTAAACCGTGGGGGTGAGGTTGGCCTTGCCCCACGCGCTGAGCTGCGGACGGATCGCTTGAAAGCGTTCCGCACCGCCAAAGTGTTGGAGCAGGCGTTCTTCTTCACGCTTGTTTTCGTAACCAGCCGCGATCTGTGCCACCATCGGCATCATGCGTTCCGACGCCAAGTCGTAGACCAGCTGCGCTTGGGACCGTGAAAAACCGTTTTCAAACAGACGCTGATTGACCTCGTCATCGACGTCGAGCAAATCGTCGTTGATCATGATGTCGTAAGCACCGGGATGGTCCGGCATATCAACCGTGGCGGCAAGGTTGTCGGGGTTGCTGAGGTGACGTTCGAGTTCTTGATACGACCGCGCCAATGCTTCGGTGCGCACCGCGGCGTTGTCTTCGTCCCAGAACTTGGACGGTAGCCACGGGGGACAGCCGTTTGTTGGTGTGTTGGGGGTGTTCATGTGGTCTCTCCTGATTTGTGAATGCATGAATTGATGAAAAATATGTCAGCCGCCATCACGACCGCGTTGCGCCAAGGCGGCGATGAAACTCACCAACTGGCGCTGACCTTCGATGTGGCGCAGCATGTCGGTGGATGCGCTGGGGCCGAGGGCGCGTTCCAGCGTGATGGCGCGCAGATGCTTCAACACCTTTTCGCCATCCGGTCCGCCAAAGCACCGGGCATAGGCCAAACGCAATTCGCGATCTGGATCGGGTAAGTCTTCAACGGAGCCGCTGCTGCCAACGGCATTGCCGGGGTCTCGCTCAAACCAGGCCCAACCTTTTTGCGGCTCACTCATGTCTTGGTTCCTTTAAACGGGTTGAGGGGTACGCCCGATGCCGACGGGGTATAAGGCGGCGTGATGGATGAGTGATTGAACGCCGGTGGCGTCACCGCCTGAGCCGGTGTGATGGTGGCTTGTTCCGATGGCGATTGAGCGCTGAGCACCGCCGACAACGCGCCGAGATCGACGCCGCCTGCCGTTGGCCCCGAGTGGGGTGAGCTCGTCGCTGCGTCTTCGGCTGTCCGTTTCTGGGCGAGGTCCTGTTCGCTGTGCAGCAACTCTTCCGGCACGCGGAATGCCTTGGCCAACCATCGCGCCGTGCGCGGCACATTGATGATCTCCGCGGCGCCGCCGCCAAGTTGTTGCACGGCCTGGAACCACGCCACGGCACCGCTGATGTCCTCTTGGGACTGACGCCGAGCAAGCGGCGATTTGTAATCGATATCCACGGTCCGCCCATCGATCGCGATGGCGGGAATTTCACCGCGCCGACGCAAAATCGCCAGGCCGCGATCGATCATCGGGCTGAGCAATTCCGACTGCAACCGCCCATAGGTCGCGCCAAGAATGCGCGCCATTTCGGCGGATCGCTCGAGGATTTCGGTGGCGCTCATCTTCGGCCCTGCGATTTGGCCGAGCTTGTCGGCCAACAGTGCAGAGCGGATGCTCGCGCGCAAACTTTCCAGCACCAGCCCCGATATGTCGAAGCGTCCCGGCGTCGCCAAGGGGGTGAGACCATTGGAGCCAACCGCTTTGGGGATAATCGCGCCCGGCACCAACTTGATGTTGGCCGGGTTCAGCACACCGTCATCGTCCGCCTGCCAGATGCCGGTCACCGCGATGGAAGCATTTTTCAAAACCAGCTCGACCACCTTGTTAGCGGTCTTGATATCGGGCAGCGCCTTCATCACCGGAGAGCGCCCATAAATTTCGCCCGGTGCCTTGAGCCAGCGAAAATTGATGAACGGCGATTTTTCAAACCGCCCTTCCGACAGCACCATCGCATCAGACACCAGCCCCGGAGCCGGTTCGGCCACAGCCATATAACGATAGCCTTTGTCGTCGGGGAACACGGCTTCGATGACGGCGATGCGGGTTTCTTCCCCACTAATTAATGAGGCCTTTTCTTCACCCATTTCGGGGGCATTCGGATAACGCTGCTTGAGTTCGCGCCGGGTCAGCTCCATACGGCGCATGGTGCCGTCGAGGCGACCACCGGCATCATTTTCAAACACCACGTCGAACAACGGCACAGCGGTGAAGCGGAATGCCGATGCTTCGCCAAGCGGGCTTTCTTCCAGCATCAAACAGGCCGTGCCCACAGTCACTAGATCGAGAAAACATTGGTGGATTTCGATGGCGAAATTGGAGCGATCGATATGGGACTGCAAAATCCCGGCAACCTTTTCCAGTTTAGGCGCGATGACTTCGCGGTCTTTTTCGTTGACATCTGTGCCGGGCATCAAGCCCACCCAACGCGCCCACGGCGGCGTTAAGTTCGACAGCAAGCTGGCCGCCAACTGATCCACCGCATCCGGCGCGGTGCCATCGAACAATTTATCGCTGGCCTTGCTCCCCGCCTGGTTATTGGGATTGCGTTGCGGCAAAGTGTAATCGTAGCAATCGTTCCAATGCGCTTCCCAGGTGCGGCGGCGGTCCTTCGCACGCTGGTAGCTTTGAATGACCGACTGCGGGGTCAAGTCCGTCATGATCATTCTCCCAACAGATTTTTTTTCTGTGCAGCATTTGCGTTCGTCGTCACCAAACCGCGCTCTGACGTCTCGATCATGCCACCACGACCGCGACGACGGCGCTCCAACTGATCTAGGCGCTGTTGGGTTTCATCTACGGTCGTATCCACCACCGGGGTGGGCGCAGGTGCGGCGGGGGCCTGAGGTGCGCGGGTAAAACCACCCATGATTTTGTTCTCCTTGTTTTGAGGTTAAAGACACAAAAAAACCCGGGGGCCTAACCCCCGGGCTTGCTTTGGACACACTGGTGCCGTTCGTTAAGAGGATTTATATCCTCACATTACCTCAAAGTCAAGGAATTTTTTCCGTTTATCGAAATTATTTAAGTGACGATACAGCTGCCACGGCGTAAAAACCCGCGGAGCACGTAGCCCCAGCACCCTTTTAACGGCTTCGACACAACTGTAAGGTGCCCAGAAAAAAGGCCGAGGGCGGAGGGGACGCACGATTTCATCGATCACCTCATAACCGTTCATCACCAACCATGCGCGGATCGTTTTTTCCTGATCACCGGGCCACACTTCAATTTCGGTTCCATTGGACAAGGGATTGTACATAACCCAGCGGTCTCCACTTTCGAGCAGCGCGAAACAATGACGATATCCCGGCCTCAGAAACCGCAACCACTTCAGATCCGCTTCGCCGCCGAACACCACCAGCGCTCGGCGGGCGCGGTGGTCATCGACCTCACGCTCAGATCCAGCGCACGTGTCCGTACGTTCGACCACTCGCCGGGACGTCATGTTCTCAGCCACATTCGGTGCAACGGCCTTCATGACGCACAATCCCTTTGCTTTTCAATTCCGTGGTCAGGCGGTCCAACGCGTCGTCCCACAAAACATGACTACGTTCTTCTTCACGCACGCGGGAATCGGGCGGGCAGTTGCGCCAACCGAACGACGCCAAGGTTTTGAGGTGCTCACCACTGATCACACGACGGCGATGCAAGCGCATCACGGCGCGGTAAATATCATCCGGCTCGCACGGGCGCGTGTGAGAGGACGCGGTTTCCGTCAAACGCGCACCTTCACGACGGGCACGTTCGGATCGGACGTACCAAAACCAGGCTTCCTCGGCATCCAAGAACTCAATCACATGTTTGACGGGGATCGGCCTCTTCACGTAACGGATTTTTGTCACTTTCAGCACTCCTGTATAGGTTTTTTCTCCTTGTTGTTGTATTATTTTTATTTTAATCCCATGTCAATGGTTGATCGGTTTTTTTTCCTAGTGACATCTTTTCGCAGTGATGTGACAATCTTCCCATGTTAAAGCATGGCGACGTTTGGAGAGCAGTGGATAGATTGGCGGCGGCCTACGGCCTGTCGGCGTCGGGTCTTGCGCGCAAGGCCGGGCTAGATCCCACCACGTTCAATAAATCCAAACGCGTCACCCGCGAAGGCAAGCTGCGCTGGCCCTCGACGGAAAGCATTTCCAAGATCCTTAAAGCCACCGGCGCTCAATTGCAGGAATTCATCGCCTACATTGAAAATGGTGAAATGGCTGCACCGCGCAACGTGCCGCTGATCGGCTTTGCACAGGCTGGTGCACGTGGGTATTTCGACGACGCGGGTTACCCCACGGGCGGCGGCTGGGACGAAATTTCGTTCCCCGGATCCACCGATCCGCATGCATTTGCCCTGGAAATTTCCGGCGATAGTATGGAACCGGTGTTTCGCGATGGTGACATCGTGGTGGTGTCGCCCGAAGGCGACGTGCGCCGCGGTGACCGGGTGGTGGTCAAAACCCACGACGGCGAGGTGATGGCCAAGGTCTTAAACCGCAAATCCGCGCAACGGATCGAGCTCAGTTCCTTCAACGCCGCCCACGCTGACCGCGAAATTCTACTTTCCGACGTCGAATGGATTGCCCGCATCATTTGGGCGGCGCAGTAGGCTTTAACTCAAAATGAAAAAAATCGGGAAAAAGCGCCTCACACACAAGCGTGCCAAAAACCACTATCTATACGCGTGCAAAACTGAGCCCATGCCCGCGCGGGCAGCCAAAGGCCTGATGCACCGCATTGCAGATAAAATGGACAATTGGCATATGACGCGCATCTCAGCGTCACTCTCCTCACTGTTCATCATTTTGTTCGTCGCCGCATCGTTTTTTCAATTAGCCGATCGCGAAGAAGAACGTACAGCCCGTGCGTGGGCCTTGCTAACCAATCAGGCCCCAGGAAACAGTGGAAAAGTCTGGGCGTTGGATTACCTACATTCAGAAAGTTTATGTATTCCCTTCACCCACTGGTGCATGAAAAAACCGGAACCTCTCGTGGGGATCGATTTATCGCCTCGCAACGGAGGTGCTGGCGCTTATTTGGTTGGCGTCAATCTCATAGGCGCCAATTTAGTATCCTCAAATCTAGCGAAAGCCGACCTCAGAGGGGCCGACCTCAGAAACACTTTTCTGACCGACGCAACCCTCCACAAAGCAGACCTTAGCGGGGCAAAACTCTTTGGGTCAGACTTGCGTAACGCCAACATGAGCGAAGCAAATCTGACAGGGACTAGCCTTGCAGGGATTAAATTACGAGGGGCGCAACTAGACAAAATAGACCTATCAAACAGGGACTTCAAAAATGTCGACCTCAGTGGTTGCCGACTAACTCAAGTCAACTTAAGTGGGGCCAACCTACAAGCGGCAAACCTGACGGGTACGAATCTTTATGGCGCAAATTTAATTGGTGCCCAGTTCGAAGGAACTATTTTCGCCAATACAAACCTAGAGGCATCATCCCTCAGCGGCGGCGATCTACATAATATGGATCTCAGAAACAGCAACCTTAGTTTTGCTGATCTGACCAAGAGTAATCTCAGTGGAGCTGACCTCGCAGACAGCGACCTAAGTAACGCAAACTTAAGCGGGGCGATCCTTATTGGCACGCGCCTAACGAAGACATCCCTGTTCAAGGCAAACTTAAGCTCAGCGCGCATCTACGGTGCAAAACTGTTTGGCACTGACTTTAGAGAGGCAAATCTATCTAACGTGAACCTGGACGATGCACTTTTGGCCGAGCAAGATCTATCTGGCGTCAAATTTAGGTCTGCGAGTCTTAGGGATGCCATGTTGAGAGGTGCAAACTTATCGGGTACGGACTTATTCGGTGCCGATCTGTCCGGGGCAAACCTTACCAATGCCACCCTCACAAAAGCCTTCATGCTAAGCACCGTCTTAAACGGAACCAATCTAAGCGGGGCTGACTTAAGAGAAGTCGATTTTGGTCAGCACTATACCCACTCCGCCGCGAAAAAACTCTTTCAGAAAAAGTTGAATAAGGCCTGTTTCATCTCAAGTGTCGGTAAACCCAAGCTACCAAAGGGCTTCAAACCACCCCCACACTGTAGAAAAGGCTAGGCCGACAGGTCTTCGCCCGCCAGCGCTTTTTCCATCAGCGTCACGGTTTCCGTGATGCCGTAAAGCGCGATGAAGCTGCCCATGCGCGGGCCTTGTTCTTGGCCGAGCAAGATTTCGTAGCAAGCCTTGAACCATTCACGCAGGTTTTCAAAGCCATGCGCTTTGCCGACTTCATAGACTTCGGTCTGGATGTCTGCGCCACTGGCGTCGGACGTCATGCCCTCAAGCTTAGCTTTGAGGTCTTGCAGAGCGGCACGTTCTTGCTCGTTTGGCGCGCGGTAGCTTTTGTTCGGTTTCACAAAATCCGCATAGTAGTTGATGGCATAGCCCACCAACTGATCCAAGATCGGCGAGTTTTCCGGCGTCGCGTCGGCGCGGTATCGGGTGATAAAGCTCCACAGCACCGCCTTATCTTCGGAACCACATACGCTGGCAAGGTTGAGCAAAATGTTAAAGCTCAAGCCCTCGGCTTCCGGTGCCGGCGGCTTACCGCCGTGAATGTGCCAGACCGGATTGTTCATCTGGTCTTTTTCTTCCTGGTCGCCGAATTTCGACAGGTGCGACAGGTACTCGTCCACCGTTTTGGGGATCACATCGAAGAACAGACGCTTGGCGGTCTTGGGCTTTTGATACATGAACAACGACAGGCTTTCCGGCGTGGCGTAGCGCAGCCAGTCTTCCATGGACAAACCATTTCCCTTGGACTTGGAAATTTTCTGGCCTTGATCGTCGAGGAACAACTCGTACGTCAGGTTCAACGGCGGGGTGCCGCCAAGGGCGCGACAAATGCGCCCGCCCAGGCGCACGCTGTCGATCAAATCCTTGCCCGACATTTCGTAATCGACATCCAGCGATGTCCAACGCCCGGCCCAATCGGCTTTCCATTGCAACTTGCAACGTCCACCCGTAACCGGCGTTTCAATCAGCTTGCCGTCTTCACGCTTGTATACGATTGCGCCGTCTGCGGCTTTGAGCTCCACCACCGGCACCTGCAGAACAACGCCCGTTTCGGGACACACCGGCAAGAACGGCGAATAGGTGGCGCGGCGTTCTTCGCCCAAGGTCGGCAGGATGATATCCAACACTTTGTCGTGATGCTGGAGAACCTTGAGCAAGGTTTCATCCAGATGACCGGCTTTATATTCGTCGGTCGCGGACTTGAATTCGTACTCAAAGCCGAAGCCGTCCAAAAAGGCGCACAGGCGCGCATTGTTGTGATGGCCGAAGCTTTCATGGGTGCCGAACGGATCTGGAATTTCCGTCAACGGCTTGCCCAGGTGCGGTTCCAACATGTCTTGGTTGGGCACGTTGGTTGGCACTTTGCGTAGACCGTCCATATCGTCGGAATACGCAAACAGCTTGGTCGGCATGCCGGTCAGCAGTTCAAACGCGTGACGCACCATGGTGGTGCGCGCCACTTCGCCAAAGGTGCCGATGTGCGGCAAGCCCGATGGGCCGTACCCGGTTTCAAACAGCACATAACCTTTTTCCGGCAATTTACCGCCCAAGTGTTTTTCCAACGCACGCGCCTCGGCAAAAGGCCACGCATTCGCGTGCTGGGCCAGTTCGTGGGCTTGGGTGCGTTCGGAATCAGGTTGAAAAGGCATGGTTTGTTACCGGTTAAATGTTGAAAGAGGCCGCAAGGTACGTCCGCTTTAAGCCGTCGTCAACTGGACCTTTGACAGTGCGCGATCCACTTCGCGGTGAGTTTTTCCGACACCGCGTTTTGACGCAGGCGGGAATTGAGGCTGGCGAAGTCGACCAAGTCCAACGGTTGGTCCTGGTTGAAGCAGCTGAACACCACGCTTTGCTTGCCGGTTTCGGGATCGACGTGACGCTGCAGGCACTGGGCGCAGATTTCTTTCATCATGCATTGCATCGGTGCGTTAATGGAGCCAAACCCTGCGTGACCGGGTTTCAACAAGTCCTTCAACACCCCATGGCGGGCATCTTTGACGGCCTTCATCATCATGTCCGAACCGATGGCGATGACCCGGTCCACATCCATCAACGACATCGGCGCATCGCCCAATTCGCCCGCCGCGTAAGCTTGCATGGCTTGCACGATGTTGCCGGTGAAGCTGAAGTCGCCCTCACGTCCCGGTTTGAATCCCGGTGCTTGATCGCAGCACCACACAATGGTGTCGGCGGCGCGTTCGATGTTTTCGACGTGGTAGCGGTCATCCACCCCCTTATAGGCGGCGAAGTAGAGCACTTTCGATCCCGCAGCGCGCAACGCTTGACCGATGGAAAACAGCACCGCATTGCCGAGCCCGCCGCCCGCCAGCAATACCGTCTCGCCACCCGGCGTTTCGGTCGGCGCGCCGGTCGGGCCCATCAAGATCACTGGCTCGCCCTCATCCAAATGCTGACATAGGTTGGAGGAACCGCCCATTTCCAGCACGATCAGCGACACCAAGCCTTTGCCCTGATCGACCCACGCGCCGGTCAGCGCCAAGCCTTCCATCGCCATGCGGGTGCTGTTTTTGACCGGGGCCAGGGCTTCGAAATTTTGCAAACGGAAGAACTGCCCCGGTTTAAACGCACGAGATGCAAACGGGGCTTTAACGATGACTTCGATGATGGTCGGGGTCAAACGTTCGACCTTAACCACGGTGGCGATCAAGCCGTCGTTCAACTGGCTTACCAGGTCATCTAAAGCCACCGTGCTGGGCTGCGATTTCGCCAACGCCGCATCAACATACGGATAGCCCTGCTTGGCGCTGGCCATGGCTTTGACCACGTTACCCGCAAAGCTGGGATGCTGATCGCCGAAGAAACTCATGGTGCGTCCGGCCTCGGCGTTCATCAAGATTTGCACCTCACCGGGCTTGTCGGACCATTCGGGCGTCACCGGATTTCCGTCGCCGTCCACGGCTTGGAAGTATTTGCCATCCAGTGCGGCAAAGTCCGGGTTTTCGCGGCTCAACACCGTATTGGGCTGGGTGCCTGCGGCGATCAAAACGGCGCGTGCGGGCAAGGCGGTTTCGCGACCCGTGCCGTGCGGGCGACCATCATCGCCCATTTCTTGAACTTCCAACCTCAACGATTGCGCCCAGCCGTGTTCGTCCACTTCCACCGCGGTCGGCGAAAGCAACTCGGCAAAGCGGATGCCTTGTTCCATGGCCTTTTCGATTTCTTCGTGGTTCAGCGTATAGCTGGGCGCATCGACCATACGGCGGCGATACGCGATGGTCGCCCCACCCCACGCATTCAGCAGCTTCACCAGTTCAGGGTCGCGGTGCTCGGCTTTCGCGCTTGCGCGTTCATAGCGCACCGCACGACCATGCTCTAAAAACTCATCGGCGATTTCGTGATCCTCGACGGTCCAGCGTTCGCGCAGCGCCGCGCGGCCCAAGTCGGCTTCCAGCACATCGTAGCGGGCGAGGAATTTATCCACCTGCTCGACATAATACGCCAACGCTTCGGTTGCTGTGTCGATAGCGGTGAGGCCACCACCCACCACCACGGCGGGCAGGCGCAATTGCAAATTGGCGAGGCTGTCGTGCTTGGCCGCACCGGTCAGCTGCAAAGCCATCAAGAAGTCCGATGCCTGACGCACGCCGCGCGCCAAGTTGTTTGGAATGTCCAACACGGTGGGCTTGCCCGCGCCCATGCACAGCGCGATGTGATCGAAGCCCATGGCGTAGGCTTGGTCTTTGGTGATCTGCGCGCCAAAGCGCACACCGCCGTACATGCGAAACTGTGCGCGGCGCTCAATCAGCAAGCGGATGACTTTGAGAAAGTTTTTGTCCCAACGCACCGTGATGCCGTATTCGGCCACACCACCGAACCCGGCCATGGAACGGGTGTCCAAATCTTCGCGCAGATCGTCGACATCGCGCACCGGCACGAACTCGCCGCGGTCGCCCATGATCGAAATGCCGCTCAGCGCCGGGTCCAACGGTTCGATCTTGGCGCCATCGATGGCGACCACAGCGTGGCCTTCGTTCATCAATTGATGGCTGAGCGCCGCACCGGCGGGTCCCATCCCCACCACCAACACCTTGTAACCACTTTGTGGTTTGGGCAGCGGGCGGGCGAGGTTCAGCGGGTTCCAGCGCGTCAGCAGGCTGTAGATTTCAAAGCCCCACGGCAGTTCCAGAACGTCTTTCAGGGCGCGGGTTTCGACCTCGGGAATGTTCACCGGGTCTTGCTTTTGATAGATGCACGCTTTCATGCAGTCATTACAAATGCGGTGCCCGGTGCCTGCGCACAGTGGATTGTCCACCGTGATCAGCGCCAGCGCGGCAACCGCGTGCCCGCGTATTTTGGCACTATGCATTTCGGAGATTTTCTCATCCAGCGGGCAGCCTGCCAGCTCGACACCGAAATCGTTCTTCAAAAAATCGCCCGTTTTTTTGTCCTTCAAACCATGCGCACAGCTGTCTTTACTGCGCTCATGACACAGTACGCAATAGTGCGCCTGATCCAGCGCGCCGACCAAGTCGCAGCCTTGATCGGTGAGTTTAAAACCATCGCGATGAATTTGACGCGCTGGCGCGAATTCGGCCGCCGTGACGCCCGCGACTTCCACCGTATCGGTGTGCACCAAATGAGCGCTGTCCAATTTGGACGGCTGTCGGAACAAGATATCGGATGCATGATGCGCACGCCCCGCGTCCGTCAGCGTAGCCCACAGTGCGTAATCCGACGCTGCATGAATGTCGCCTTCATGCGCCGCTTCATCTTCAAGCCAGCCCATCACGGTTTCTGCAAAGCTGAATTGCGTCAGCTCACCACCCATCAGGGGGGCGAGTCGCGTTTGCAATGCCAGACCATCGATCGCATTTGCATCTTCAAGCTTTTTGCCTTTGAGCGCGCGACGCTGCACGATCAGGCGCTTGCAATCGTAAAGCGGCTCCAGGTCCGTGTGGCGACCGGACAGGGCCGCCAGCTGGTCTTCAACCCCGAACAGCTTGGCGATGAACGCGTCCAGGTGCGGGGCCAACTGCAGCAACAGATCCGCTTCGCCCTGGTCGTCCAAGCTTTCAGGGGCTTTGCGCGCCGCGACCAAGCGCGCATGCAAATCCGCATCCAGCGCCCTCAGCGCTTCGACAAATGCCCCATCCACGCGCTCAAGGGCGATATCGTCGTAAAGGTCAGCAAAAGACAAATCAAACGCGAGCTTCAATTCCATAAAGAGCAATCCTATTGGCATTCACGCACTGACGGCGTAGTGTTTTGATCTGCTTTTGTTGGGGGACATAAAGTCAGATGACTTTGACTATATAGTGTGTGGGACAAAGAGCAAAAACGGGTTTTTCCCTAAAAGTTCGTATTGCCCTTTTAACGCCCCAATGGATGCACGTATGACCTCAAATACCCCGCTCATATACGCAGGTGACATCTCGCCCGAAGACACATGGCAACGCCTACAAGACGATCCCAGCGCGATCCTCATTGACGTCCGCACGCCACAAGAATGGGCCTATGTCGGTATCGTGGACATGACCCAGATCAAACGCAATGCCGTTTTCGTTCCGTGGTTGTTTTATCCGCGCATGGATCTCAACCCGAACTTCGTTCCGCAAGTCCTGGAAGCCGCCAAGCCTCAAGATGAGGATACGCCGCTGCTGTTGATTTGCCGTTCCGGGGTGCGTTCAGCCTACGCCGCACACGCGTTGACGCAAATAGGCTACAGCCAATGCTACAACGTCGCCTCAGGCTTTGAAGGCGATCCCAATGAGCACAAACACCGCGGCACCATCAACGGCTGGAAAGTCGCAGGCTTGCCGTGGATTCAGGGCTAACACCCCACCCCACCTAGTTGCAGACATAAGGCCAAATGCGTTGTGTGTCCGATGGGACAAACATGCCGCCCGGTTTCATGTAAGGGGTCGGCACCTTCTTTTCACGGGCGGGCAATTGCACCAATGAAGGTGAGTCGTACGGCGGCTGAAGGCGAAAAAACGCGTTCGGGTCCATAAAGCGCCCGTCTTTCGGCGTCACCACCACGCCGTCGTGAGACCATTCGGCGTGCGGGCTGTAGATAACGGCAAAGTGCAAAGCATCACGGCGCACGCGCTTGCCCATTTTTCCGGTGTTGCTGGTTTTACCAATCTCATCGCCCATCTTGACCTGCGTACCGATGGCCAGTGGCGACATCTCTTGCAGATGGGTGTACTGGGAATAGGTCCAAAATGACAAACCGGTTTGCGCTGGCGTGTGGCGCACCATCACCTCGATGCCTTTTTTGTTGCCGTCGTTCATGAACCTGCCGACAACCACACCGTCCGCGACGGCCCGGATCGGGGTGCCCCTAGGCTGGGGAATATCGATACCTTTGTGTAAAGCTTCCTTGCCGCGTTTGTACGAATAGTCGATGGCCCATTTTTCACTGTCGATTTCGGGACAGCTTGCGCCGTTTAGAAAATCCGGTGAAAGTCCAGTTTCGATCACACCGCGGTCTTTTTGGATGGCGACATTTTCCGCACCACCGCCGCCCCTGTACTTACCGACCATTTTGCGGATTTGATCGTCGATTTGATCGGCCGGAACAAAGCCGTCCAGCTGTCCGCACGCTTCACACGGCTCCGATTGGGCAACATGCAGCGGCGACGCGGCCAATAGGACCGAAAGCAATCCCGTCCTCAAAACCGTTTGCCTGCGCATGCGATGTTCTCCCCACTAAGCGTTATTGCGTTCCGCCACCTGAAGCGGTTGCGCTCTGAGCAGCGCATAACCAAGAACCGCCGACAAGATCGAGCCCGTCAAAACCCCGAGCCGGATCGGCACATCGAAAGAACTGTGTTCGAACGCGAGCGAGCCGATAAACAAGCTCATCGTGAACCCGACACCGCACAGCAACGACACACCATAAAGCTGAGCCCAATTGGTCCCACGCGGCATCGCCGACAGCCCCAGTTTAATGCCAAGCCACAACATCAAGAAGACGCCGAATTGCTTGCCCGCGAAAAGGCCGACGGAAATGCCCAGCTTGACCGGTTCGACAAAGCTGGAAAGGCCAATGCCGGTGAACGACACGCCCGCATTGGCGAACGCGAACATAGGCAAGATCATATACGCGACCCAGGGGTGAAGCTTGTGCTCAAGCGATTTGAGCATTGATGGCACACCATTGCCACCACGCCCCATGGGAATGGCAAACGCGGTGATCACCCCCGCCAACGTGGCGTGAACGCCGGACTTCAAAACACAAACCCACAAGCCGATGCCCAGCAAGATGTAGGCTGCTTGACGGGTAACGCCTAAGCGGTTGATCACCACCAACGCGGCAATGAACCCGCCCGCCAACATCAACGATGGGATCGAGAGGCTTTCGGTATAAAACAGCGCAATGATGATGATGGCGCCCAAATCATCAATAATCGCAATCGCGGTGAGCAAAATCTTCAACGACAATGGTGCACGGCTGCCGACCAGCGCCAAGATGCCCAGTGCAAAGGCGATGTCCGTCGCGGTCGGAATCGCCCAACCATCCATGTTGACCGCATTGCCCTGATTGATGACGACGTAAATCAGCGCGGGCCCCGCCATGCCACCGAACGCCGCCATCGCGGGCAGCACGATTTGTGAGGGACTGGAAAATTCGCCTTCGAGAAATTCGCGTTTGATCTCTAAGCCAACAAGGAAAAAGAACACCGCCATCAAGCCGTCATTGATCCACAAAATCAATGGCTTGGCGATTTCCAACGTGCCAAACCTTATAGCCACCGGAATGTCGAGCCACGCCGTATACAGGCCGCTCAAAGGCGAATTTGCAACGATGAGGGCCAGCGCCGAAGCGATGATCAGCAAGATACCACCTGCCGCCTCTAACTTAAAAAATTCCCGAAAGGCTGTAAACGGCATGAAGATCTTCTCGTTTCAAGTTGGCGTTGGCCCTAGATATAGGACGGATGGGAACAAAGGAAACTCCCAACCGGACAAAAAATTGGCGCTTTTCCACGTTATGGAAGGAACCCTGACTTTGAATGTATCACGATACTTCTTAAGCGCCGGCACGGCGATACTGTTGGGCGTGTTCACCCCAGCAAACGTTCTCGCCGACAGTTTGCCCGATCTCTATTTCGTCGATGCCCACAGCCAAATGCCCAAAGGGCTCGATCCCGACACAATCGTTCCCTTGATGGATCAGGCCGGCGTGCGCCACACGATCTTATCGGCGCGCAACGACCGCCCGCCGCAAGACGTCGCCGACGTCGCCGCCAAGCACCCCGACCGCATCACTGCGGCGGTGCGCAGCAAGGGCCGGGCGTTCAATGGCAACACACCGAAATTCACCAAGCTGATCACGCAACAAATGACCATGCCTGCCTTCAAGGCCATGGGTGAGGTGCTTTTGTTCCATGCTCAAAAAGGCAAAAAAGCGCCGAAAATCGACGTCGCGCCGGATAGCCCTCAGGCGCAAATGTTGCTCAACATTGCCTTGGATAAAAATTGGCCGTTCATTGCCCACTACGAATTCGCCGCCTTGGGGTGGGATAAGTCCGCCTACATGGATGGATTTGAAGCGATGGTAAAGGCGCATCCAGGCCACCCCTTTGTGCTGATCCACATGGGCCAGCTTAATGTGGATGACGTCCAGCGCCTGATTTCGGTTCATCCCAACGTCTATTTCATGATGTCGCACGCCAACACCGTGTCCGTCGCCAAAAACCCGAAACAACCGTGGATAAATTTGTTCGAAGGGCAAAGCCTCGCGCCCAAATGGGCCGCCGTGATGAACGCACACCCCGACCGTTTCATATTGGCGTTCGACAACGTATGGCCCGAGTTTTGGGGTAAGTTTTACCTCGACCAAGCCGCCCTGTGGCGCAAAGCCTTGTCCGAACTGACGCCGGACGTGGCGCATGCCCTGGCCCACGGCAATGCAGAACGGCTGTGGAATTTACCCCATTAAGGCTGTGGCGTTATTTCCAGATTGGTTTACCTGAACCGGGCAGACCCAGCTCGTCCCACATGGCGCTGACTTTATCGACCACGTCTTGATCCATGCGGATTTTCTTGCCCCATTCGCGCTTGGTTTCCGGGCCGACTTTGGTGGTCGCATCGATGCCCATTTTCGACCCCAAACCGGAGTCGGGCGAGGCGAAGTCGAGATAATCGATTGGTGTATTTTCCACCATCGTCACATCGCGGGCCGGATCGACGTTGGTCGACAGCGCCCACATCACATCATTCCAATCGCGCGCGTCGATGTCGTCATCGACCATGATCACGAACTTGGTGTAGGTGAATTGGCGCAGGTACGACCACACCCCCATCATGATGCGCTTGGCGTGACCGGGATAAGCTTTTTTCATGCTCACCACCGCGACCCGGTACGAGCACGCCTCGGGCGGCAGCCAAAAATCGCGTACCTCGGGGAATTGCTGGGTGAACAACGGCACAAACACGTCGTTGAGCGCCTCGCCCAGCACGCTCGGCTCATCAGGCGGACGACCGGTGTAGGTGCTCAGGTAAATCGGGTTCTTGCGGTGCGTGATGGCCGAAACGGTGAACACCGGGAACGGTTCGACATTATTATAATAGCCGGTGTGATCGCCGTAAGGGCCTTCGTCGCCGACTTCGGACAAACTCACGTGACCTTCGAGGATGATTTCCGCCGTCGCGGGGACTTGTAACGGAACGGTTTTGCAATTAACCAGTTCGACCTTCGCACCGCGCAGCAAGCCCGCGAACTGATATTCCGACAAGGTGTCGGGCACCGGCGTCACGGCGGCCAAAATGGTGCCGGGATCCGCACCGATGGCGACCGCCAACGGCATCGGATCGGAGCGCATTTCTTTCCAGCGCAGAAAATGCTGAGCGCCACCACGGTGGTGCAACCAGCGCATCAAGGTGGTGTTTTTACCCGTCACTTGCATGCGATATATGCCCAAGTTAGGCACATCACGTTTGTCGTTTTTCGGATCGGGGCCTGCTGTGACGACCAACGGCCAGGTGATCAACGGCGCGGGCTCGCCCGGCCAGCACGTTTGGATCGGCAGTTCGCCAAGATCGACGTCGTCACCTTTAATCACCACCTCTTGACACGGGGCGGATTTGACCGTTTTGGGCTTCATCGACATCACGGTTTTGAGTAGCGGTGCCATTTCCAGCGCTTCGCGCCAACCACCGGGCGGTTCGGGCTGGCGCAAAAAGGCCAAGGTCTCGCCAACGCTTTTCAGCTCGTCGGGTTTGCGCCCCATGCCGCGCGCCACCCGTTCGACGGTACCGAACAAATTCACCAAAACCGGCTTGCCATAAGGCTTTCCATCGCCATCGACTGGATTTTCGAACAGCACCGCAGGGCCCTGTTCGGCCAGCAAGCGGGTCTGGATTTCGGTCATTTCCAATTCGGGTGAAATGGGCTTGGAAACGCGCACCAAATCGCCGGCGCGTTCCAATTCGTCGATAAAATCTCTCAGGGATTCGTATGCCATGTGTCAAAGATCACAGCTTTGTGACCGCCTGCAATGAAAAAATAGAGCTGTGATACAATGTATAGAAAGAATGCATCATTTTCTAAATCATAAATAGGTGCTTTAATTGATTGAATTCGTGGGAAACCACCGAGAGGGGAGCCAGCGCGCAAGCGTCGGAAACGAACACCATGGCGCCAAATGGGACGACGCCTGAACTTAGGCCCGAGACACAAGCTGTAAGCAATGCAGATTACGCGAAGCTGATTGAAATCGGCATCGCGCTTTCGGCTGAGCGCAATCATCATCGCCTTTTGGAAAACATTCTTCTAGAAGCCAAAACGCTGTGTAACGCCGATGGCGGCACATTGTATTTATGCGGCCACATGGTCGAGCGTGAAGGCGAAACCGTGTTCGAACCGGAAGCCGACGGCAAATACCTCAAATTCGAAATCATGCGCACCGACAGCCTCGGCATCGCCAAAGGCGGCACCACCGGCGAAGACATCCCCTTCCCGCCGATTTCCGTCTATGACATGCAAACCGGTGAGCCCAACCACAAAAACGTCGCCTCCCACGTGGCGGTTTCGGGCGAAACGGTCAACATTGCCGATGTCTATGAAGCCACTGAATTCGACTTTACCGGCCCACGCAAGTTCGACGAAAGCACCGGATACCGTTCAAAATCGTTCCTCAATGTGCCACTGAAGAACCATTCCGGCGAAATCATCGGCGTTTTGCAGCTTTTAAACGCCAAAGATCCCACGGGCGATTCCATTTCCTTTTCCGATGAAATCGTGCCGATGATCGAGGCCTTGGCCTCTCAAGCCGCCGTCGCCGTCGATAACCAGATGTTGGTTGAGGCTCAAGCGCGGCTGATGGACAGTTTCATCAAACTGATTGCCGGCGCAATTGACGCCAAGTCGCCCTACACCGGCGGTCACTGCGCGCGCGTGCCGGAACTGGCGGAAATGCTCGCCACCGCCGCCGTCGATGCGGACCATGGTGAACTCAGCGACTTCAGCCTCGACGAAGGCGGCTTTCGCGAACTGCATCTGGCCAGCTGGCTGCACGATTGTGGTAAAGTGGTCACGCCCGAATACGTGGTCGATAAAGCCACCAAGCTGGAAACGATTTACGACCGCATCCACGAGGTGCGCATGCGCTTTGAGGTCAAAAAGCGCGATCTGGAAATCGAATACTGGAAGCAAGTCGCAGGTGGTGGCGATGCGGACGCGCTCAAGGTTGAGCTCGACGCCCAGTTGGCGCAAATCGACGAAGACTACGCCTTTGTCGCCGAGTGCAACGTCGGCGGTGAATTTATGGCCGACGATAAAGTTGAACGCCTGAAACTAATCGCCGAAGACACCTGGACCCGCACGCTGGATGACCGGATCGGCATTTCCCACGAAGAACTGATGCGCAAACAAGCCGAACCCGCCGCCATGTTGCCGACCCAAGAACCCTTGCTCGCCAACAAGATCGATCACGTGTTCCCGCGCCACGACGCGTTCGAAGACATGAATGCCGAACTCTACGGCTTTAAAATGGACACACCTGAGCAATTGTTCGACCGCGGTGAGCTGTATAACTTGTGCATCGCGCGCGGCACCCTGACCAACGAAGACCGTTACATTATTCAAAATCACGTCATCCAGACCATCGTGATGCTGGGCCAGTTGCCGTTCCCCAAACATTTACGCAATGTGCCCGAATACGCCGGTGCCCATCACGAGACCATGATCGGAACCGGGTATCCGCGCAAACTCACCAAAGAGCAGATGTCGGTGCCCGCACGCATCATGGCGCTGGCCGACGTGTTTGAAGCCCTGACTGCGGCAGACCGCCCCTACAAAAAGCCCAAAACGTTGAGCGAAAGCATCAAAATTCTCTCGTTCATGGTCAAAGACCAACACATCGATCCGGATCTGTTTCAGCTGCTATTACAAAGCGGTATCTACAAAGAATACGCCGAGCGGTTCCTCAAGCCGGAACAAATCGACGAGGTTGATGTTTCGCAATATCTAGACGCGGCGGCTGAATAACCCCATATTCACTGGGTCATGACAAAAAAATGCCCGATACAGCACGCCAAGTCCTATCCGTTCGACATCCCGGACAGCTCGTATGTGCTTGATAGCAAAGGCTGGGGCCCCCTGCCGACCGGTGGTTTTGAGACGGATGGCCGCCATGCGGTGATCGCGTCCGGGTCCAATGCTTCGCCTCTACAATTGGCGCGCAAGTACCAAGGCCACAGTCATTTACTGGACCAGCCCGTCTACGTCACCCGCGCCATTCTGCAAGACTTCGACGCCGTCTACAGCGCGCACTTTTCCAGCTACGGATCGATCCCGGCCACTTTGGCCCACGCGCCGGGGGTGCAAAGCAGCGTCTTCGTCACATGGCTGACCGACGGTCAATTGAATCGCATGCACGAAACCGAAACGGTCGGCGTAAATTATGATTTTACCCGTCTGTACGGTATCCACTTGGCGATTGAAAACGGCGATACGCTCGACACCGCACACGCGTATCTGTCGCGCCGCGGCTGCCTCAATCGTGACGGCCAGCCGGTGCCGCTGGCGGAACTGACGACCCTTGGCCGCACGTGGACGCCGATGAGCCAAAGCGAAGTGCTCGACTACGCCCGATCCCTGATCGCCCCGCAAAAAGACACCGAAGCCTTCATCGAAGCGGGCATCAAAAGCCCCGCACTGCGTGCAAAACGCGCTGAAAAACTGGCCCAATCGGCCCTTCCCCACGGCTGGAAAACACTGATTTTTCTCAGCTGAAGTTCACAAGGTCACTTGCCCAACAACCACTGCGGCGAACAGCAGCAGGCCGAAGTCGCGGTTGGATTTGAACCGGGTCAGGCAGTTTTTCGGATCGTTGATGTCCAAAGTCATCGTCTGCCAGGCCAGATGCGCCGCCGTCGGAATCAGTGCTGGATAGAAAAAGACGCTGAGCCCCGCGAGCCAGCCGCTGAGCGCCGTCAGCGCAATGGCGCCGCCGTAAAAAAACACCAGCCAACCCCGTGTCGCATCGCCAAGACGCAAAGCCGTGGACTTGATCCCGACCAATATGTCGTCTTCTTTATCTTGGTGGGCATAGATGGTGTCATAGCCGAGCGTCCACAAAATCCCCGCCGCATACAGAACCCCAGGCGCCGCACCCAGCGAGCCTTGCACCGCCGCCCAGCCCAGCAACGCCCCCCAATTGAACGACAGGCCCAAAAACACCTGCGGCCAATAGGTGAAGCGCTTCATGTACGGATAAATGATCACCGTCGCCAACGACAGTACGCCAATAGCGATGGCGAACACATTGAACTGCACCAAAATCGCAAGACCGATAAAGCCCAGAAACGTAAGGAACGCGATGGCTTTCTTGATGGACACCTGGCCGCTGGGGATCGGACGATTGGCGGTGCGCGCCACTTTGCCGTCAAAATCGCGATCCGCAATGTCGTTCATCACGCAGCCCGCACCGCGCATGATGAAAGCGCCCAAGGCGAATAACACCAACATCTTGATATCCGGCCACGTGCCGTTGGCAGCCAAAGCGATGGACCACCAACACGGCAACAGCAAAAGCCACGCCCCGTAAGGACGGTCCAAGCGCATCAAATACATGTACGGGCGCACAGGCTTTGGCGTCAGACGAGCAATCCAACCTTCGGTGCGGATGTCACTGGCACGATTGGCGGCGTCATTTGGGGTCGGTGTTGGCTGGGCGAGATCTGTCATGCCCCTAGTTTTACGTCATTGCTGTACCGGTATGCAAACAGGCTTATGATCGGGATATGAGCGAATCGAAAGCGATCACCCGAATATACTGTGATGCGGAGCTCGGCGCGGGCGTGTCCACGTCCTTGCCCCCCGGTCCGGCGCATAAACTGCGCGCGGTGCTGCGCGCTAAGGTGGGCGACGAGCTGCGGCTGTTTAATGGCCGCGATGGCGAATGGCGCGCGCGGCTTTGCGAGCTCGGCAAAAGCAAAGCCTTGGCCGATTGTATCGAGCAAACACGCACCCCTCGCCCAGAACCCGGCCCGTGGTTGGCGTTCGCGCCGCTGAAAAAAGATCGCCTGGACATGGTGGTCGAAAAAGCCGTGGAATTGGGGGTCGAACGCCTGATCCCGGTGATCACGGCGCGCACCGAAAACCGCCGTCTCAAGCAAGAGCGTCTGGTTCAACAAACCATCGATGCGGCCGAACAATGTGAACGCCTAACCGTGCCTGAAATCTCTGAGCCCGTAATGCTGGATAAGCTGGCCACGATTTGGCCTGAAGATCGCACTTTAATGGTTGCGGCGGAACGCCGAAATGCGCCACCTTTGGCCACGCAACTCGAAACCATCAACGGTCCCGTGGGGCTATTGATCGGACCTGAGGGCGGATTTGAGACACGCGAGCTTGACGGACTGCTCAAACTGCCCATTTCTATTGCGATCCATTTGGGGCCGAGAATTCTTCGCGCCGAAACAGCGGCCATTGCCGCCCTCGCCGTGATACAAGCCCAACGTGGAGATTGGCGAGATAAATAGATCACGCCTCTAGCCGTTCAAAACAAAGTATCAAGGTCATCCCATGAGCGATCAAAGCACCATCGTCACTTGCAAACGCGATCTGGTTGAATATCTCGCAAGCGGCTGCAAACCGCGCGACAAGTGGCTGATTGGGACTGAGCACGAAAAATTCGCCTACCGCCTGGACGACCTGCGTCCGCTGGATTACGAGGGCGAGCAAGGCGTGCGCACCATGCTCGATAAACTGACCCGTTTCGGCTGGAACCCGGTCAGCGAAGACGGCAACGTTATCGCCCTGTTGCAAGACGACGGATCATCGATCACGTTGGAGCCCGCAGGCCAACTGGAATTGTCCGGCGCGCCGCTGCCCACCATTCACGAGACCTGCAAAGAGGTCGGCACCCACCTGCAACAGGTGAAAGCCGTCGCCGCTGAAATGGGCATCGGTTTTTTGGGCGTCGGCTATCAGCCCAAATGGCCGCGCGCAGAAATGCCGTGGATGCCCAAAAACCGCTACACCATCATGCAAAACTACATGCCGACGCGAGGTGACCTGGGCCTCGACATGATGCAGTCCACCTGCACCGTGCAGGTCAACCTGGACTTCGACAGTGAAGCCACCATGGTGAAAATGTTTCGCGTGTCGCTGGCGCTGCAACCCATCGCCACCGCGCTGTTCGCCAACTCGCCGTTCAAGGATGGCAAGCCGAACGGATATCTGAGCTACCGCAGTCACATTTGGACCGACACCGATCCCGACCGCACCGGTAACTTGCCGTTTGTGTTCGAAGACGGGTTTGGCTTTGAGCGGTATGTGGATTACATGCTCGACGTGCCCATGTACTTCGTTTATCGCGACGGCACCTATATCGATGCTACGGGCCAGTCGTTCCGCGATTTCCTCGACGGCAAACTGGCCGCATTGCCCGGCGAGCAACCCACCCTGAAAGATTGGGAAGACCACCTGACCACCGCGTTCCCCGAAGTGCGCCTCAAACGCTACCTCGAAATGCGCGGCGCCGACGGTGGGCCGTGGAGCCGCCTGTGCGCCTTGCCGGCGCTGTGGGTGGGACTGCTCTATGATCCAGGCTCTTTGGATCACGCCTGGCAGATGATCAAAGATTGGACCATCGAAGAGCACAATCATCTGCGCGCCATGGTCCCGGAAATGGCCCTCAACACCCCGTTTCGCGGTGGCACTGTCGGCGATATTGCGATGGATGTTCTAGAATGCGCCCACGAAGGTCTGGTGCGTCGCAAGCGCTTGGACGGCGTCGGCCTGGATGAAAGTCGGTTCCTCAAGCCGCTGTTTCAGATCGCTGAATCGGGTTTGACCCCGGCCGAAGATTTATTGTTTGCCTATGAGCGGCGTTGGAAAGGCTGTATCGACCCGATTTTTCGTGAATATGCATATTGATCGAAATTTTAAAGCGCGAGCATCGACATTGGCAATGATTCCAAGCCCATGATACGATTCGCCCCGCAAACATTACAGTTGCGAAAACCGGGGACAACATACCAATATGAGTGACGGCAAGATTAGCCTTGCTGAGATTGAACAGGCGCTGCACAACGGCGAATTCTGCTTCCATTTCCAGCCTAAAATATCGTTCCAAACCGGGAATATCGTCGGTGGGGAAGCCCTGCTTCGCTGGAACAGAACCGACGGTACATTGGTACCGCCGGGGCTCTTTTTGCCCCAAGCCGAAGACAGCGGCTTCATCACCGACATCACCGCCGTGATGCTGACAGAGCTGGTGCAAGACATCGCCAAGCTGCGCGAAACCAAGCCCGACATCCAAATCGCCTTCAACGTTTCCGCGCTCGATCTGCGTTCACCTTACTTGGTGAAAATGTTGCGCAGCTTCATCGGCAATCAGCTGATCAACCCCGGCAACATTCAAATCGAAATCACCGAAACGGCCATCCTTGGTCGCTCCGATCGCATCCACACCACGCTTTTGGATCTCGTGGCGCTGGGTATTGAAATCGTCATGGATGATTTCGGCACCGGATACTCATCCTTGGACGTGCTCAGCCAGTTGCCATTTTCCGCGCTAAAACTCGACCAAGGCGTGGTCGGGCGTATGGCGGATGATTCCAAAAACACCCACATCGTGCGCTCCAGTCTTTTGATGGCGCGCGACATGTCGATCAAGACCATCGCCGAAGGGGTTGAGACCGAAGGCGCATACACCTTCTTGCTGGCATCCGGTTGCAGCGAGGCGCAAGGTTTTTGGATGAGCAAGCCGCTGCCCATCGGACAGTTCACACAAATCGTCAAGGACGACCCCTCATGGCCGTCGTCGGAGCTGGGCTTTCTGTACAATGCCTGGGCCAACCACTTGTCCTACCGGCGCAAGGTGTTGGACACCGTCTACACCATGACCATGACCAGCCCGAGCGAATGGGACAAGATGCCGCGCCTCGATTTGCGTCATAACCCCGCGTATTGCCGTTTGGGACAATGGTATCGCGACATGAAACGCGCCGGGTTATCGGATGATGCCCACAAGAAGCTTGAAGACATCCACCGCGAGATGCATGCCGCAGGCAGCGTGTTGATCAAAACCGTGCGCGCCACACCCGACCCCGAGGCCATCATCGAAGCAACCAACGACTTCCTGAACTTTTCCGAACAGGTGGACAAAGAAGTATCCCGCATCCTCGCCCTGTCGTTCGCCAAGGGCCTGCGCGAACGCAATCCCCACGCCCTGACATCAAGCCGCGCGCCTGTGCCAAGCTTCGACTAAGCGCCAAATCATCTATTGCTTTTCAACCAACTGACCATGACGCACAGCGGCCCCAAGACGGCGCGCTGGACCCGGCCAATAAACTCTATTCGAGAATATCCGTTACGCAGAAACGCGTGAGCAAAAAGCGAGCAAACATCATCACCCTACCTCCCCAACCCCCTTCAACCGCCCCACCGCTTCGGCCATGTCTTCGGTGCTTCCGGCGAACGAGAACCTAACGAACTGGTGGCCGCGGGTGGGGTCGAAGTCTTTGCCGGGGGTTATGGCGACGCCGGTTTTGGTGAGGATGTCTTGGCAGAAAGCTTGGCTGTCTTCAGTCAGGTGTGAGACGTCGGCGTAGACGTAAAAGGCACCCTGCGCGTGGCTGAGTTTGTGAAAGCCCGCTTTGGGCAAGGCGTCCAACAACAGGTCGCGGTTGGCTTTGTAGCGTTTCACGTTGGCATCGAGTTCCGGCTGGCAATCGAACGCCGCCAGCGCCGCCATTTGCGAAAGCGTCGGGGCGGAGATGAACAGGTTCTGCGCCAAGCACTCGACCGAGCGCGACAGACTTTCGGGAAACACCAACCAGCCCAGCCGCCAGCCGGTCATCGAGTAGTATTTTGAAAAGCTGTTGACGACAAAGCACTCGTCATCGAACTCGGCCATGGTGTGGGCGGGCTCTTCGAAGGTGATGCCGTGATAAATTTCATCGGACACCACCCGCACGCCGCGTTCACGACAATACCCCGCCAAAGCCGCCAGCCCATCGCGGTCGATCATGGTGCCGGTGGGGTTGGATGGCGAGGCGATGATCAGGCCGTCCAACTCGCCTTCGATTTTTTCGAGCAATTCAGGCGTCGGCTGAAAGTCGGTATCCGGCCCGGTGAGGATGTCCACTACCTCGATATCGAGCGCGGTCAAGATATTGCGATACGCCGGATAGCCGGGGCTCGCCAGCGCCACCCGGTCGCCCGCGTCGAAGGCCGACAAAAATGCCAGCAAGAACCCGCCGCTCGATCCCGTGGTCACGGCGATGCGCGCGGGGTCGATGGTGACGCCGTACATGTTTTGATATTGCGCCGCGATGCGCGCTTTGAGATGCGGCACGCCGAACGCATCGGTATAACCCAACAGCTCTCGGTCCAACGCATCGCGCGCGGCTTGCAGCACTTTCGACGGTGCGGCGGTGGACGGCTGGCCGACCTCCATATGCAAGATGTCTTCGCCTTGGGCTTCGCGCGCGTTGGCGGCGCGCATCACGTCCATGACGATAAACGGCGAAATCGCACCGCGCTTGGCGGCTTTCAAAGTCATTTACTCGCCCCGCCCAACAGCATTGATCCGGCGGCCAAGCCCGCACCGCGCGGATCTGCCGTCATCTGACAGCGCAACGGCTTGGTCGGCAGGCCTTCGGGGCAATACAGAACGTTCACGTGACCCAAGTATGGAATTTGCGCCGTGGAGTGGCCCGCCGCCGCCAAATGGCTTTGCGCGGCGGTGTCCAAGTTGGGCTCGAAGTACGTCACGTCGGGATCACCGCCGTTGTGCACACGCGGCGCGGCCACGGCCTGTTTCGCGTCTTGATCCGCCAGCGTCATGCGCGCCACCACAGCGGCCAATGCGGTCGGCGCGACCACGCCGCCATTGGCCGCGGCGGCCATGCGGAACTCTCTGGTGGGTTCATTGACCAACAGCATCGGCGCCAAACCAATCGGCCCGCGACCGCTGGTATCAGGGGCGGCGGCCAGCAACACGCCGGTGCCCGCAACCACCCGCCCGGTGCCGAAGGCCGCGTTCATGCTCACCGCGCACGCCACCGCATTGCCCGCCGCGTCGGCGGCCATAAACGCCGTCGTCGCCGCACTTTCGTGGCGATTGAGCGGGCGCGGGTTCAAGTTTGCGACGGGCGTTTTGCGATCCGTTTGCAGTCCTTGAACTAAGCTTTGAATGTGGTCAGGCGTGACCGTCACATCTTGCCCATCGATCCACGTTTCGCGGTCAGAGAACGACCGCGCGGCAGCTTCGGCCAACAGGTGCGCACGGGTGCTTTCATCCGCGCCGCCGAATTGGTCTTGTTCGATCAACATCGCCAGCATCACCGCGGCTTGGCTGGACGCGACGGCGGGCGGCGGGGCGAAATGAGCGACCTCGTTGCCGACCTCGACGCGCACCGTTTCACGCAACTTGGGCCGGAAATCGCGCAACGCTTCGACGCTCAACAATCCGCCCGCACGCAAGGTGCTTTCGACAAAATGGTTGGCGAACGGCCCGGTATAAAACGGCCCCACGCCGCGCGCGCGCAACAATCCCAAGGTCGAAGCCAAATCCAGCTGTTCAATCTTTTCGCCCTCAGCGGCGACACCGCCGCCCACTTTCGAGCCATACATGGCCCTGGCCCCCGGATCGACCAACAGCGCCGGTCCGATGGCGGCTAGATCGCGCGCAAAAGCCCGCGACGTCGGATGGCCAAAACGGGCGAAATTTTCCGCCGGGGTGATAATTTGACGCCACAACAATTTGCCATGGCGCGCTTGCAGGGCGAAGAAACCGCGCGGGTTTGCGGGCACCGCGCTGGGACGGTCGGCCCCGGCAGATATAGCGGCAGAAACCGAACCGGACGCTTGGGCGGTAAAATCGAGCACTTCGGTCTTGCCCGAGCGTTGATCGAACGCCACACACATGCCACCGCCGCCGAGACCGGCGCGCGACGGTAAGGTCACAGCCATGGTGAAGTACATCGCCGACACCGCATCCGCCGCCGTGCCGCCGGACGACAAAATATCGCGACCGACCAAAGCTGCGCGCGGCTCATCTGCCACAACTCCGCCTAAAAAGCCTGATACAAACCCGACTGCGCCTTTTTGCAAGGCCGGCTCGCTAGAGCTGCACGCCGTCACACCAAGCGCCAACGCGGCGACACTCAATTGACGCGCCCAGCTGCGGGTCTTAGGCTGCTCCATAGGCTGCCCCATAGACTGGCAAGTGTGCTGGTTGATGCTAACCTTCTGAGAAACTTTTAAAATGGCTTTAAATGTGTTGAAGCGAATACTCACCCCGATGTCCTTTTTATTGATCCGCCGAACGGCGGTGCCTCGAAAAGCTGTGCCTCAAGGGGTGTCCCCTTTGCGGCGTTTATGTCTGATCGCCACGGTCGCGGCGCAGGTCTGGATGATGCCCAATTCAGCCGCCTTTGCGCAAGGGGGTCGAACCATCATTCGTGACGCGGAGATCGAAGGTATCATCCGCGCGTACGCCGCACCACTGTTCGTCGCTGCCGGGATGCCTGCCAAAAGCGTAAAAATCCGCCTAATCCAAGACCCCAGCCTCAACGCTTTCGTCGCGGGTGGGCGCAATATCTTCATTCACACCGGACTTTTGCTGGAAAGCAAAGGGCCGGATGCGTTGATCGGCGTCATCGCCCACGAAACCGGTCACATTGAAGGCGGACACCTCAGCCGCACCCGCGCCGCCATTGAGGGAGCCTCAATGGTGCAATTGATCGGCACGCTGCTGGGTGTGGCGGCGGCGGTCGGCACTGGCCGTTCGGATGTCGGCCAAGCGGTGATCTTGGGCAGCCAGTCAACGGGCCAGCGCATTTTTATGAAATATTCCCGCACCCAAGAATCAGCCGCCGACCAAGCCGCGATGAGATTATTGGAGCAAACCGAGCGTTCCGCACGGGGCCTTGAAGGCTTCCTCAGCCAGCTGGGTGATCAGGAAATCCTCAATCCCCGCCTGCAAGACCCATATGCGCAGACCCACCCATTGAGCCGCGAACGCGTCGATACCTTGCGCGCGTACATCGTCTCATCGCCTTATTCCGACAAGCCGCCTTCCGATGCTGACATCCAAGCCCATGCCATCATGGTGGCGAAGCTGTTTGCGTTCATCAATCCGTTCATCCAAACGATGCGCAAGTACCCCGAATCCGATCACAGCTATCCCGCCCGTTACGCCCGTGTCATTGCCCATTACCGCCAATCGGATCTCAAAACGGCCTTGCCGCTTTTGGACGAGCTGATCGACGAAATGCCGAAAAATCCGTTTTTGATGGAACTCAAGGGTCAGATGCTGTTCGAACACGCCCGCCCCGACGAGGCGCTTGTCGCGTACCGCAAAGCTTACGCGCTGATCCCCGATGAGCCGCTGATCCTCATGGAACTGGCCCGCGTGGAACTGGAAATCGGCACGCCGGAACTCATCGATCAATCGATCGAGCACTTCGCCATCGCCCATCGCTTAGGTGCCGCAAACGCCTTTTCCTGGCGTCAACTGGGCATCGCTTTTGGCCGTAAGGGCGAAATGGGCATGAGCGCGTTGGCGCTGGCGGAAGCGGAATTGCGCAGCGGTCAACTCGCCAACGCCAAATATCATGCCGGGCGCGCGGTGGAGCTGTTGAAAACCGGATCGCGTGAACACCTGCAGGCGCAAGACGTGCTGGAAGCCGTCAAAGTGGCCTTAGCGCGGAACGCGGCGGCAAAGAACTGACGCTATGATACGCTCCACCTTTCATACCTTTGGCGTGCTGAGCGTACTTGCCTTGATCCTCACGTCCTGCGCCTCACTGACGAAAAAGGTCGTCATTCCCGACCAACCCAGTCCCGAAGGCCGCTTGGCGGTGATGGGGCCGGACCGCAGCTTCAACCTCGACGCGCCCCCTCGGGACTGGATGATTTCAGGCGGCGATGGCTCTGCACCGTCTTCGTCCATTTCAAGCGTGATGCGCGACGGTGTGCCGGCGCTGGAACTCAAGAGCGGCTCTGAGCGCGTGATTGCCGTGCGGCGCGTGAACGCCATGATGCTCGCGACCCCGTTCCTCAGCTGGTCTTGGCATCTCAGCAATCATGGCGAAGGCATTCATCCTATGCGCCTGATTGTCGGCTTTCATGGCGGCGCACCCGCCGACACCCAACTGGACAGTCAAGGCGATGGCTTGCCGCCACACGACCGCGCCCTGGCTTTGGTGTGGGGCGACACCGCGCTGAGACGCGGTTCCTTGAGCTTGCCGCCAGCACAAAAATCGTTTCAAGCGCCGATATACACCGTGCGCGGTGGACGTGAAAACACCCGCAAATGGTGGTTGGAGCACGTGGACCTGTCGGACCTCTACGCCAAGGCTTGGCCGAACGATGATCGCGCGCGCGCGCGCATCGCCTTTATCGGCTTGGCCTCAGCCCCAACCCGCACGGTGGTACGCGGTCGTATATCGGGAATTTTGCTGACACATTGACGCCATGATCGCGCTGTACCAATGCCTCAACTGCCCCTAAAGTGGGGCAAAATCATCTAAAGGGAGAATTCCATGTCCTTTGTCAGGACCCTCATCATCACCGCCGCCCTGGCGGTCAGCGCACCGGTTGGCGCCGCGAACGCCGATACGCTCAGTGCAGCACAAAAAACTGAAGTCGAACAAGTTGTGCGCGCGTATCTTCTGAAAAATCCGGAAATCATCGTTGAAGCGATCAACGAACTGCAGCGCCGCGACACAGCCGCAGCCGCCGAAAGCCAGCGCGCGGCCATGAAGTCCATGTCCGCCGAGTTGTCCACCAACCCCAACGACCCGGTCATGGGCAACCCCGATGGCGACGTCACGATGGTGGAATTTTTCGATTATCGCTGCGGCTTTTGCAAACGTGTATACGACGACGTGCAAACGCTGATCAAAGAAGACGGCAACATTCGTTATGTGCTCAAAGAATTCCCCATTCTGGGCGACGACAGCGTTTACGCGTCACGCGCGGCGATGGCCGTGTGGCTGCACCAGCGCGACAAATACCCTGCTGTCCATTCCGCTTTGATGACCAGCAAAGGTGCATTGAGCAACGACAAGGTGCTGGAGCTGGCCAAAGACGCAGGCATCGACACCAAAGCGCTGGTTGAGCAGATGAACGATCCCAAGATCGAACAGACTTTCGCCAGCACGCATGCTCAGGCTGAAGCACTTGGCATCACCGGAACGCCCGCGTTCATCATTGGCCAAAACCTCGCCCCCGGCGCGATTCCTTTGAGTGCGATGAAACAGTTGGTGGATGCCGCACGCGGAAAATCACCGCACTGATCTTTACCGCGGTTACCTCAATGAAAACGGCGCGGCCAGTTCGGTCCGCGCCGTTTTTGTTTTATGAATTCAACCTTATTCAGCAATCGGGCTTAGGCAGAATTTCAATTTTAGTCATACCCATTTCGACGATGAACTCGCCGTAATCCAACATCCAGCGCACCGGGATGCCGTTGTCGAGATAATCGGCTTCGATCTCGTACATGGGCTCGCCGGTTTGGCTGGTGGGCTCAAAATACGCCAAGCGGAAATTCCAGCCCGGCCGCGTCAAGGCTTCGGTCTTAAAGCGATCCGATAAAGCTTGTGAACGCGGCGATAAGGCGCTGACGAAGGTCACCAAAAGCTTCGCGCCTTCGATATCGGTGCCTTCGAACACGGAATTTTCAAATTGTGATTGCCCGCGCGCCGCTTGATCGAGGATGTGGTTGGTATGTTCCATCGGAAACAAGGTTCGTGCCGGCAATGGAAAAGTTGCCGGTTCGGGCTTAGAAAACTGCGCCTCGCCACCGCTGCGCGACTTGGCCATCTTCGCTCCGCCCAAAATAGCGTCGCTGTCGTCCTCATCGCCCATCACGGTGAAACGGTACTGGGTTCCGTCCGCAGATTCCCAAGAGGAAAAATTAAGCGTTTGTGGGATGACGTCACCCGTCGTGGCTTGCAGATACATGGTGCCGGTTTGGTTGACCAGCCAGCCGTCGCACGTTTTCTTTACACCATAGGCAATCTGACCGCTGGCGGCAGAGATGCTCGCCCCGGGTTTGGCATCCACAAGACGCACGTCGTAGACCGCGCGATAAGACACCAAATTCGCCGCGTGAACCGCGCCTGCGAAGCCAATACTGACGGCCATGCTGCACGCACACACCATTGCGACTTTATAAGAAGAAAACATCAAATCCGGGCCTTACTGTTGTCATTTGCATCAGCTTACGACGAGGACAGGGCAAAAGAAAGGCGAACCCACGGCACGAGAAGCAAACGCCGCATTGCGCATTTTCAGCCTCTACCCTACCTTATCTTGCAAAACAGTGCGTTGAAATCATCTTGCAAAACAGTGCGTTGAAATCCGAGGAGAATAGCATGAAGGTCACCGTCAACGTTGAATGCACCCCCGAAGAGGCCCGCGCCTTTTTCGGACTGCCCGATGTCCAACCAATGCAAGCCGCCATGATGGACGAAATGCAAAAACGCATGAAAGACGGCATGGCGTCCATGGACATGGACAACCTGATGAAGATGTGGATGCCGGGTGCCGCGCCAGGTGGGATGTCGGCTGGAATGTCGGGCGGCATGCCGGGATTGGATCAATTTCAAAAAATGTTTTGGGATTCGATGGCCGCTGCCACCAATATGGGCGCCAATTCGGCACCCAACACGGCCACAGGGAAAAAAGGCGCGTCGAAAAAGGCCTAAGCGCGCTTTGGGGCAGGACCTTAATCCGTATCGCGCACCCGGCCACGGGCTTTCTTCACATCGGCGCGCTTTTGCTTGCCCTCCAATCGACGTCGTTTGGAGGCAAGGCTCGGACGCGTGGCGCGGCGCGGCTTAGGCGGCTGAGCGGCTTCGCGGATCAGCGCCAGCAACCTGTTCAGCGCATCGACACGGTTGCGTTCACGATTGCGAAAACGGTGCGCCGAAATCACGATCACCCCATCAATGGTCATGCGCCGCCCGGCCAGCACTTTGAGGCGGCGAAACACGGCCTCGCTCAGCGCGGGCGATTGCGCTGCGTTAAAGCGCAGTTGAACGGCCGTTTCGACTTTATTGACGTTTTGACCGCCGGGGCCGGGGGCGCGGATAAAGCGTTCCTCGATCTCATCTTCGGACAATTCGATGGTGTTTGTGACGCGGATCATGTCGAATGCTCACAACACACACGCGCACAGAGCTTAACTTAAAGCTCCGGCAGCGGCGGCAGATCCATATCCAAAATGCTCATGACGAAGGAATACGAAACTTCACCCTCGTCTTCGTCGCGATGCAACACGCCAATGAACTCGTCGCCGATATAGACCTCAATCGGGGCATCCGCTTTCATCGGCGGCGGCACGGCGATGCGGTTGTTGCTGAAGGCGTTGCGCAAATATTCCTGCACACGGGTAATTTCGGTGGTTCTCATAGCGTTCTCGTCATACTTGAAGGGTGAGAATCAATATTTAGCACAGCCAACGTGCCGATGCCATGGCTGTTGCCTTTAGTTTCCTTTAAAGGTCCTAGTGGGGGGGAGCCTCCCTCCTTTTTGTGAAGCGCGCAGCCCAGGGCGGGTTTCCGTCGGCATGCAAAACCGTCTACCTCGCTGTATTACTTTACGTCCACCACCGGCCCGGTGGCCAGCATCGGGTCCAGGTGCACCGACTTCCAGGTCATGCCCCAATGCAGATGCGGCCCTGTGACCCGCCCGGTTTTGCCCACCGCGCCAATGGCATCGCCTTGGGCGAGCACTTGGCCTTCGACGACCGATATATCGTCCATGTGCGCGTAAACCGTGGTCAGGCCCAAGCCGTGGTCGATCATCACCGTCTTGCCGGTATAGAACATATCGGAATGCACCAACGCCACCACGCCGTCGGCGGGTGCCACGATGATAGAGCCTTTGGGGGCCGCAACATCGACGCCGTTGTGTGGGCTTTTGGGCTTGCCGTTCAAGATGCGTTGCGATCCAAACACCCCGGAAATGGGGCCTTTCACCGGCCACTGAAAACCGGACACAAAGCGCGCTTCAGCGCTCAGGGAGGCGCGCACACCCCAGATCTTTGTATTATCGGCTTTGATGCGCGCCACGTCTTGTGGCTTGGGCGTAACCTTGCGCGCGGGCAAGCCGTCAATGCGTTGGATTTTGTAATCTTGCTTGGCGATGGTGAGGGCGCGTTCATCCACCTTGCCGTCCGGCTCAATCACTTTGAGCACCGCGTGCGCCTTAGCGTCACGGCCAAAGCCGATGACAAACGCACCATTTGCGGCGATATCAACGGTTTCACCGTCCAATGTCACGCGCGCGCCGGGCGCGGTTTTGCCGATCACCAAACCGCCTTGCTCGAACGCGCCGCTCAGTTCAAAAGCTTGGGCGGGCAAGGCGAACAACACCATCAATGCAATCCAAATCCTCATAGTAAGCTTCCTTGGCGGGTGTCGGTCTTTTTAGTCGGCTTGGCATTTTTCGGTTTCATCGGCGCGTCGCCGGTCACCCGCGCACCAACATCGCCGCCCTTCATCTTGATCGAAATGTCATCGCCGGGGGCAAGATCGCCGGCCTGCGTGACGGCTTTGCCTTTGGCGTCGGTGACCAAGGCGAAACCGCGATCCAAGACCCGCTCATAAGACAAACCGTCCAGCAATCGCGCTGTTTGCAGCAAATGCTGACGACGTGGTTCGGTCAAGCGTCCACCGGCACGCGCCAAGGCATCGACCCGACTGTGCAAACGATCGCGGGCGTAAGCGATGCGCGGACGTGGTGAAGTCAGCACCCCCGCCACCTCGGCCATGCGACGATGGCGGCGGTGCAATCCCGTTTGCAGGCTGCCCGCCAGGCGTTCCGCCCAATCGTCCAAGCGCTGGCGCTGGCTTGCGACCAGGCTGTTGAGATCGGGTAGACCGCGCGCCAAGCCCGCCAGATGGGTTTTGTGCTCAGATACCAAACGCCCGGCGGCGCGGGTCAGGCGTGCGCCGTCGTCTTGCACCTGTGCGATCAGCTCCGAACGCACCGGCACCGCCATTTCAGCCGCCGCAGTGGGCGTTGGGGCGCGCAAATCGGATGCAAAATCGATCAAGGTGGTGTCGGTTTCGTGGCCCACCGCGCTGATCAGCGGGATGGCGCTTTCCGCCGCCGCGCGGACCACGTTTTCTTCGTTAAAGGCCCATAAGTCTTCGAGCGAGCCACCGCCGCGCGCAACGATCAAAACATCCGGACGCGGAATGTCGCCCCCCGGTTTCAGGCGGTTGAAGCCCGCGATGGCGTTGACGATTTGATCCGCCGCACCATCCCCCTGGACCAGCACCGGCCACACCAAAACACGGCGCGGAAATCGGTCGTTCAAGCGATGCAAAATGTCCCGGATCACCGCGCCGGTGGGCGACGTCACCACACCGATCACGTCGGGTAGCATCGGAATCGGGCGCTTTTGGTCCGCATCGAACAAACCTTCGGCGGCGAGCTTTTTGCGTCGATCCTCCAAAAGCTTCAGCAAAGCGCCTTCGCCCGCGACCTCCACAGATTCGACCACGATTTGGTAGTTGGACCGCCCCGGATACGTGGTCAACCGCCCGGTGGCGATCACTTCCAGGCCGTCTTCGGGCTCAACGCCCAGACGCGCCGCCGAGCCCCGCCAGCATACCGCGTCGAGAACCGCATCCTCATCTTTCAAGCGAAAATAGAGATGCCCGGACCCGGCGCGCTTGAAACCGGAAATTTCGCCGCGCACCCGTACGAAGGCAAACGAATCCTCCACCACGCGTTTGAGGTGTCCTGAAATCTCTGACACCGAAAATATCGGAGCATTTAAGCCAGTTTCCGTCATTTAACGAACCTTAAGTCGGTTTGGTGTTCACTCGCGCGAGACAGTATGTATGATACGAAGACACGCGGCAAAAAAAGTCGCGCATAAAATTTTAGATCTTGAGAAGAACATCTAGAAGTCCGGGAGGCTTTTGCTGATGAAGGTTTTGGTCGTAGGTTCAGGTGGACGCGAGCACGCACTGTGCTGGGCAATCGCAAAATCGCCAAAGTGTGACAAGCTCTATGCGGCACCGGGCAATGCCGGTATCGCGGACGTGGCTGAATGCGTCAAAATCAAAGCCGAAGACGTCGATGGCCTGGTGAAATTCGCCAAAGCAGAAAAGATCGACTTCGTCGTCGTCGGGCCCGAGGCCCCATTGGTGGACGGTCTGGTCGACAAGCTTGAACACGCTGGCATCAAAGCCTTTGGCCCTTCGAAAAAAGCCGCTCAATTGGAAGGCTCCAAAGCCTTCATGAAAGACCTGCTGGCCAAATACAACATCCCCACCGCCGAATACGGTGTGTTTGATGAGCCCGATGCCGCCAAAGAATACATCATGAAAATGGACGGCCCGGTGGTCGTCAAGGCCGACGGACTGGCCGCTGGCAAGGGCGTGATCGTCTGTCACAACAAAAATGAAGCCTACGCCGCCATCGATCACATCATGATCGAACGCGCGTTCGGCGCGGCGGGCGACGAAGTCTTGATCGAAGCCTTCATGCCCGGCGAGGAAGTCAGCTTCTTTGCCTTGGTCGATGGCAACACCGCCGTCGCGATGGCGTCGGCCCAAGACCACAAAGCCGTGCACGAAGGTGATGTCGGCCCCAACACCGGCGGCATGGGCGCATACTCGCCGACGCCCGTGGTCGATACCGCCATGCAGAAAAAAATCATGGCCGAAATCATCCAGCCAACCATTGACGCCATGGCTGCCGAAGGCGCCCCCTACAAGGGCGTGCTGTTCGCAGGCCTGATGGTCAAGGATGGCGAACCAAAAGTTCTCGAGTACAATGTGCGCTTCGGCGATCCGGAATGCCAGGCCTTGATGGCACGGATGAACTCCGACGTGCTTGAAGCGTTGCTGGCGTGTGCTGAGGGCACGCTCAAAGACACCAAGATCACGTGGAAGAAAAGTACCGCCTTGGTGGTGGTGATGGCCGCCGATGGTTATCCCGGAAAATACGCCAAAGGCACGCACATCAACAACCTGGACACCGCCAACGCCGTCAAAGGGGTGGAAATTTTCCACGCCGGAACCAAGTTTAAAGACAGCAAAGTCGTTTCCGACGGCGGCCGCGTTCTGGGCGTGACCTCCATCGGTAAAACGGTTAAGGCCGCGCAAGACATCGCCTATCAAGCTGTCGATGCCATCGAATGGCCGGAAGGCTTTTGTCGGCGCGACATCGGATGGCGCGCCATCGAACGCGAAGAGGCTTAGCCCATGGACGAGCAAAACATGGACGGGCAAAACATGAACGGGCAAACCCGCACCAATATCGAGGCCGCCGCATGGCGCAGTTTCGTTCAGCACCTGCAAAACCGCACCGACGTGCAAAACATCGACCTGATGAATCTTTCCGGTTTTTGCCGCAACTGCCTCTACAAATGGCTGTTGGAAGCCGCTGAAAACCAGGGTGTGGAACTGTCCAAGGACGACGCCATCCAGGCCGTCTATGGCATGAGCATCACTGAGTGGAAAGCCAACCACCAGACCAAGGCCAGTGAGGAACAGCTGAAATTGTTCGAAGACACCAAACCTTTGCATTCGGCCATCAGCGGGCACCGCTGATCACGCCGGGCACGTGTCAGCCTTTCAAAAGCTCATCCATAAGCGGCGTCACGTCAGCTGCTTTCAAGCGGGACGTTTTGTTGGTAGGCGGTAAAGGCTCGTCGTTGAAAAACGTCGGCAACGCGTTGTCGTCTTCGCCAAATCCGGCTGCGGCATTGAATTGATGTTCCAACTGCAACGTCTCAAAGCCCAAGCGCGCGTAAAACTCAACCTTCAAGTCTGTGCCCAAGGCATCGTTCACGGCGTCGATCATCATCTGCTGGTTGGCGTTACTGACCGAACGGCCAAACAGGCACATCCCTAAGCTGTCATTGGTGGCGCACAGAACCTGAAGCTCGAAGCTTTCCTTCACCAAGTCCGCAACACTGACGTTGGTGCTGTTGAAGGTCGGATTGTTGCCAACCGTATGATCCGCGCCTTGCGCCGTGGTCATCATGGAAATGGCCGTGACTTCCGCAACGCGCGGATCGTATGCACTCAGCGCTTGCTTTTTGATCACCGGCAGACGCTTCAGACCGCGCTTGGCACCGACACGCGCCACGCCTTGGGCCAGTTCCCGGCCCCGTTCGGTGCCAGCGCGCAGATCGTTCATGGCCTGTTTCATGAAAGACAAATCGCCGAACGCCGCATCACCCGCTTCCATCAAAACGGCGAGCAGCGCACCGATTTCAATGCTGTCGATACCCAGATCGTTGGCATGGAAATTGAGCTCCGCCAAGTCATCTGGGTCGCTCAAACCACAATTGGTGCCCAAGATGCCAAGGGTTTCGTATTCCACCGGAGAAACGACTTCCTTGCCGTCCTTATCAAAATAGACGTTGGAACATTTGATCTGGCAACCAGGCATGCACGCATGTGACGGCTCGCCGCCCCGGGCCGCGTTCTGATCATGGATGTAATCGCCACCCATGGGAAAGACGTCATCGACCGCTTCGGTCGCGCGACCGATGGAGAAATTGTTGACCGGAATAGCACCAATGTGGTTCATCACATCCGCCGTCATGGCGGTGCCGAACTTGCTCAGCGCCTGCACCTTGGCGTCTTCGGACAGTTTTTCGCCATAGACGCGAACCGTTCCCATGACCTTTTTGCGGTCATGAAAGGTTGGCATCTTGTGTTTGTCGACGACAATCGCCTTGACCTTCTTAGCGCCCATCACCGCGCCGACGCCACCGCGCGCCGCCAGACGCGACGGGCGGTTGTCGGTATCGGAAAACGCAATGCCTGCGATCAGCCCGCCGTATTCGCCGACCGGTCCGCACAGCGCAATGCTGACTTTTTCGCCGTAAGCTTGATGCAGCATATCGGCGGCCTCGACGTTGCCCTTGCCCAGATAGGGGGTTGCGTCTTCAAACGTGATATCGCCGTCTTTGGGGATACGGATCACCACCCAATCGTCACTGGCACCGTGTAACGTCAGCCCGGACAATTCCAATTGCCCCAAAGCAAAAGCGAAGGTGCCGCCTGCATTGGCTTCCTTGATGCCGCCGGTCAGCGGGCTTTTGCAGCCGACGCTGATGCGGTTGGCGTTGGAAAAGTTTGTCCCGGCAAAGGGTCCGGCTGAAAAAACCAATGGGTTTTCAGACGATAACGGATCAACCGTTGCCACGTTACTTTCCACCAGGGTCTTGGCAATCAGGTACCGACCGGCACGGGCCAGGGCCTCCCCACTCTGTTTATCCTTGCGGACGGCGTGGGCGTTCAAATCAAGATGAAGGTATTGGCGCATGAGAATCCCATGACAAAAAAATCAGAAGCGACGACGCTTATATAGGAGATAGCCTCGGATTCCAAAGCCCTGATTGATTTTTTTGGAGGCTGAACATTTACATTTGAACAGTTCAAGCCGCAGCTGCATGCAAACACTAAAATGAAATGCTGGGACTGAAAAAATTAGAGGGGACGAAGCCTGACCTCGTCCCCTCTCTCCCTTCATACTGAAGCACATGAAGTATGAATATGGATCTTATTTGGCCGTTTCTGCAGGCTTAGCAGGCGCGGCGGGTGCGGCAGGCGCTGGTGCGTAGCCGTAAGGCGGATAACCATACGGTGCCCTGCCATAGGGGCCATAGGGACCGTAACCGTTATAGCCGTTCCAGCCGTTGTAACCATTCCAGCCGTTATAGCCGTTGCCGTAGCCATTGTAGCTGTTGCGGCCACTGCCACGACCGCTGAAGCTCATGCTGAAGTCGCCAGTACCATTGCCCCAGCCGTCACCCCAGCCGTTGCCCCAACCATTGTTGTTCCAATTGTTGTTGTTCCAGCCGTTATTGCCCCAGCCATTATTACCCCAGCCAGGGCCCCAGCCGTTATTGCCCCAGCCGGGGCCCCAGCCCCAGGCCGCAGCGTCTTGGGCCGCCAATGTGGACGCCCCAACCAAACCTGCAACAGCAAGCATTTTCATCAATTTAGGTGTGTACATGAAACTCCCCTTTTAATTTTTCCTATGTGGTTCGGAAAGGAGGGAAGAGGCTCCCCACAATCCGAAGATGTAAAGTGCAGAGGAAATTTTAAAAAAACTTGTGCCTTTTGCCAAGTGACTTTGCTGAACCTTTTTGGCCTTGGTTCTGCGTGAGCCAATAGTCCTTATATTTCAGCACGGGTTCACATTTGAACAATCCCACCGTCAATAGTCTGTCCCACACTTTCAGACCAACGAGGTGCCCAAATGGCCTGCTACATCGTCAACCGCAACGCCCAACCCACCGGCGAGCACGAAGTGCACAACGAAAATTGCTCACGTTTGCCCGACCTGGAAAACCAGGTGCCCTTGGGCTCGCATGACAGCTGCGGCCCCGCCGTGGCTAAAGCGAATTCTCTCTACGACAAAGTCGATGGCTGCGCGTACTGCTGCCCCAATTGCAATACGGGTTAAGCAGCGGGCTTAACGCTTGTTACGAAAGAACGTTCTGAGCAGCTCCGCCGCCGCCGTCTCAAACAGCCCGCCGTAGACTTCGGGGCTGTGGTGGCAGGTGGGCTGGCCGAACATCGCCGGGCCGTGCTCGACGCCGCCCATTTTGGGATCGTACGCGCCGAAATAGACCCGCCGTATCCGCGCGAATGAGATCGCGGTGGCGCACATGGCGCACGGTTCCAAGGTGACGTACAGATCACAGCCCGTCAGCCGGGCCGAGCCCGCTTGCTTGGCTGCATGGCGAATGGCCAGAAGTTCCGCGTGCGCGGTGGGGTCGTCAAGCTCTTCGGTGCGATTTCCTGCGCGCGCCAGCACGGCTCCCGTTTCGGCCTCGACCACCACGCAGCCGACCGGGACCTCGCCCCGCTCAGATGCGCGCTCGGCTTCCAAAAGCGCCATTTCCATATAGGATTCGTTGCTCTTCGTCATACGCTGAAGGTGCAGACCCGCAAAGGTTCCGTCAAGTCTTCTTGCTCCGACGCGCTTGCGGACTTACATTCGCCTTATGACAACAGATCTTATCACACCGGTTATCGGCATTCCGCTCGACAGCGAACCGGGCGGCGCGGAGCAGTACTCCAAGTTTCCCTGGTATGCGCTGCGCCAAAATTACATCAGCGCCGTGGTCAAAGCGGGCGGCTTGCCGTTGCTGATGCCCCACGAGCCGGACCTTTTGGACATTTACGCCGACGACATCGACGGATTGTTGATCACCGGCGGAAATTTCGATCTCGATCCGACCATGTACGGCGCGACCACCACGCATGACACGGTCAGCACCAACGACGGACGCACCGCGTTCGAGATGGCGATATTGCAAAGCGCCATGAAACGCGACCTGCCGGTGCTGGGCATTTGCGGCGGCCAACAGCTTTTGCATGTGGCGCTGGGCGGAACGCTCATTCAGCATATCCCCGAAGAACTGCCCGAAGCTTTACCTCACGAACAGCCCAACCCGCGCAATGAAGTCGGTCACGACGCGGAAGTGTTTCCGGGCACCTTGCTGCACGACATCGTTGGGCAAACACACATTCAAGTAAACAGCGCCCATCACCAAGCCGCGCGCGATGAGCCCGCTGGCGTCAAAATCAACGCCCGCGCCCCCGATGGCATCATCGAAGGCATTGAAGCCACCAACATGACCTTTTGCTTAGGCGTGCAGTGGCATCCCGAATTTGAAATCACCGACACAGACGTACGCATCTTCGCCGCGTTTGTCGAAGCCGCGCGTGAATACGCCATAGGACGCGAAACCGACCATGACTGACAAAGAAACCGCCCCAACCGAGACCGATGAAACCGCCGAAAAGGGCGAACGCATCGCCAAGGTGATGGCGCGCGCCGGCCTGTGTTCGCGCCGCGACGCGGAACGCTGGATCGTCGAAGGTCGCGTACGCGTGAACGGCAAAGTCATCGAAACCCCCGCAACCTTCATCACCGACCCCACCACCGTGGTGGTCGATGGCAAGCCCCTGGAGGAACCCGTCGAAGCGCAATTGTGGCGCTATCACAAGCCCCCTGGGCTGGTCACGTCGCACAAGGACGACCAAGGCCGCGACACGGTGTTTGACCAATTGCCCCGTGAAATCGGTCGGGTGGTGTCGGTCGGCAGGCTTGATCTGAATTCCGAAGGCTTGCTTTTACTGACCAACGACGGCGGGCTGGCGCGTGAATTGGAACTGCCGTCCAACGACTGGGTACGCACCTATCGGGTGCGCGTGTTCGGTTTTGTGGATGACGCAAAGCTCGCCTTGCTCAAAGAGGGTATCACCTATGAAGGCGTCAAATACGGCTCCATCAATGCCCGCATCGAAAAGAAAACCGGCCGCAACGCGTGGCTGATCGTGTCGCTGAGCGAAGGCAAAAACCGCGAAATTCGCCGTGTCATGGATTTCTTGGAATTGCAGGTGAACCGCCTGATCCGCACCAGCTACGGACCGTTTCGTCTCGACAATCTGCAACGCGGCGACGTCCAACACATCCCGCGTCGCCAAATGATTGACCAGTTGGGCGGCAAGCTTGATGGTGCGGGCACCGCGATCAAAACCTCCAAAACCGGCTGGGCCAAAGCGAAACCTAAACCCAACGCCAAGCCCAAGCCGAAATCGCGTGCCCCCCGCACGGATAAAGCCCACCCGGGCAAGGCCAAACCGACCGCGCGCAAGCCCCGTAAATGATCCGGTTATGCGTATTGTCGGTGGAAAACATAAAGGTCGAACCCTAGCCGCACCCCAAGGCCGCGACACCCGCCCGACATCAGATCGTGCGCGGGAAGCGATGTTCAATGTTTTGCAACACCTCAGCGTTGGTCCGGGCCTGGAAGGTGCACGGGTCATGGATGTGTTTGCCGGCACCGGCGCTCTGGGGCTGGAAGCCCTGTCACGCGGCGCCGCGCACGCCACCTTTGTCGAAAATCATCGTGGCGCGCTCAAAACGTTGCAAGCCAACATCGCGACTTTAAACGAAACCGAATTTTGCACCATCTTGCCCATCAAGGCCGCAGCCTTAGCCAAGTCCCCCATAAACGCCGTTGATTACGCTTTCTTGGACGCCCCTTACGACAAGGGGCTCACCGTGCCCGCACTTCAAGTGTTGGCGCAAAATGGCTGGCTTTCGCCCCACGCGGTGATCATGGCCGAGGTTGGCGCCCGCGAAGATCTACCCCCACCCCCGGGGTTTCATGTGGTCAAAGAAAAGACCTACGGCGCGGCGCGGGCGGTCTTTTTAGAGTTTCGTCCAGAGCTCGCCGAGGCCCATTAAACACATCGTTATTGTATTATCTTTCTATCATGTACTTTTCGGACGTAATTAATTACACTATTTTTGTGTGGATTTCTTGTGTGCAAATGGTTTAGAACAAATCGTTCACCCGCTCTTACACGCAATACTCTCAAGCTTAATGCGCTTATGCCCTATGTTTTACGGAGGTCCACCAAATGACCGCACTGCCGCTTTTCATCATGCTTAGTTCTGCTGATCGCGATAAACTGCAACTCGCGTCGATGATCGCTTCGGTCGCGGCGGTTTCTGAGCGCCCCGTTCACGTCTTCGTTTCCATGGGCGCCATCAAGGTGTTCGACAAAAACGCCAGCGGCAACGACCGCTACGGTGACAGCGCGTTCAACGCAGAACTTTGCGACAAAAATGCGCCCGACCCCATCGAAATGTTCAGCCAGGGCAAAATGCTCGGCGACATGACCATGTGGGCGTGTTCCATGGTGCTCGACGTTTTGGGTTGGGAAGAAAGCCATCTGGTCGAAGACCTGTTTGACGGTCAAATTGGTTTGACAAAGTTCTTGTCCGACGCCGAAGAAGGCCAGCTGATTGCGATGTAATCTGCCCCCGTTATCAACTCAAACGCACCTTGCAAATTGGTGTGACAAATAGGTCCAGGAGGCCAATACATTATGAGCGAACGTAAAGTAATCGATGCCCGCGGTTCTTTCTGCCCCGGCCCACTGATGGAACTCATCGCAGCGCTGAAGCTTTTGCAAGTGGGCGACGAAGTCGAAATTCTGTCCACCGACCAAGGCACGGCTAAAGACGTACCCGAATGGTGCGCCAAGGTTGGACATGAAACAGTCGAATCGGGTGAAAAAGACGGCCACTGGTACGTGGTCGTACGCAAAGCAAAATAGTCATCATCAATGGGCCCGTCACGGTCTTGGGGATTCGTGACGGGCAATTTCTCAGGGAGGTATTCAATGTCTAACAAAGTGCTTATTGTTGGTGGCGGCCTAGCAGGCACCATCATCGCCAACGGTCTGTGCCGCCACATCGGCGCGGAACTGCGCAAAGGCGACGTGTCCATCACCATGTTGGGCACCACCGATACCCACATGTATCAGCCGGGTCTGTTGTACGTTCCGTTCGGCAAGATCCGCGAACGCGAATTGTTCCGCCCCCAGCGCAAAGTGCTCGACAAGCGCGTGATCTTCCACGTCGATCCGGCAAGCAACATCGATGTCGATAACAAGAAAGTCACCTGTCAGTCCGGTGCCGTGCACGAGTACGATTACCTCGTCATCGCAACCGGTTCGCGCCTGATGCCGCAAAACATCCCCGGCATGGAAGAAGGCGCACACTGGCTCTACGACCTCGATGGTGCACGCAAAATGCGCACCGCGCTGGACGAATTCGAAGGCGGAAAAATTGTCGTCAACGTCAACGCCCCGCACAAATGCCCGGTTGCTCCGCTGGAAATCACCTTCATGTTGAAGGAATATCTGGAAGGCAAAGGCCTGTGGGACAAGTCCGAAATCACTTACACCTATCCGATCGGTCGTCTGCACGCACTTGAGCCGGTCGCAGAATGGGCCAAGCCCGCAATGGACGAAGTCGGCATCAAGTATGAGACCTTCTTCAACACCAAAGAAGTCGATCCCAAGGCTAAATCCATCACGTCGGAAGAAGGCGTCACGCTGGACTATGACATGCTGGTTACCATCCCGCCGCACGCGGGTGCCGAGGTCATCACCGATTCCGGTTTGGGCGACGGCGGCTGGGTGCCGACCCACAAAACCAAACTGTTGCGCGAAGGTTCCACGGATGTGTTCGTATGTGGCGACACCACCAACATTCCGATTTCAAAAGCCGGTTCCACCGCGCACTTCGAAGCCGACACCGTGATCGACAACTTGGCGTCTCTTCTCACCGAAGGCCGCTGGGCGCGCGATTACGACGGCAAGGTATTCTGCTTTGTCGAGACGGGCATGAAGACCGGCACCTATGTGTGGTTCGACTACAAGACGCCGCCGAACCCCGGTGCGCCTTCGCAGATGATCCACTGGTTCAAGCTGGCTTACAACCGTCTGTACTGGCTGTCCGCTCGCGGCTTGCTGTAAGGGAGTGGTGGATATGAGCGAGACTCAAGAAGACACCCTTCGTCTGGTCAAAGCCGCAACCGACGCGATGACCGACGGCATGGTCGAACGTATGGCCACGACCGGTGGCAATGCGTTGGAAGTGCTGGATCGTCTCAACGACGACGACACCAAAGATGCGATCATGAACACCATCGACCACCTGACCGATCTCAATCGTTCAGGTGCCCTCGACACGTTGTTCGAAGTCGTGACTTTGATGCACGGCGCGCGTTCAGCGATGACCGATTCCATGGTCGAACGCCTGGTGATCTGGGCTGAAACCATGATCAACAATGTCGCCAACGAACATCTGGCCGAATTCGCCGGGGAAACCGTTGACGCCATGCACGATGCCGCGGTGGAAACAGCGCAGCAAAAGTCCAGCGGTGGCCTGATTTCGACCATCGCCATGCTGAGCAAGCCGGAAACGCAACAGGCCATCAAGTTCTTGATGACGTTCGCGTGTAAAATGCAAAAGAACGTAACGGACTCGCAGGGGACGACAACGGACGGATAAGCCCTCCCTTCGTTTTACATCCCTCTTATCGCCGTGGTTCCTTTTTGAGGACCACGGCGTTTTTTTGGCTATTCGCCAGCGTTGGTGTCACTACCCGTGTCGGCATCACTATCGGTGACGGTCCAGGTGTGACCTTGACGCAGCACGTCGTTGAGATTGCAGGTCGCATTCGCAGTTTCTCTTTCCACCATCTTGCGGATCTCGACTTCGAAAATATGCCCCTGCTTGCAGTACAGAACCCCCATGGCGACGGGAAATTCAGGCTCGTTCATGTCGGCGAGCAGGCACGCCAGCATCTTGTCGGTTTCATTGTGAACCAAGATGTCGTTTTCGCTGATGCCATTTTCGCCGATGGTCACGACCTCCAACGCCAGCGCGCCGGGTTTGATCCGCAAGCCTTTGTTTAGGTCTTTGCCAAACGACAACGGCTTGCCATGCTCGACATGGATTTGCATGTCGGCGGCTTTATCCTTGGCGGTAAAGGCGGCAAAAGCGTCATCGTTGTAGACAACGCAGTTTTGAAAAATCTCGACGAAAGATGTGCCCTTGAACGCATGGGCGCGCTTTAGCGTGGCGGTCAGTTCTTTTTGGGCGGTGTCCACCGCGCGGGCGACGAAGTATCCACCTGAACCCAACGCCAACTGGGCCGCGGAAATCGGGTTTTCGATGCAGCCCAACGGCGACGACGGCGAGCGCGTTCCGGCCCGCGAGGTCGGTGAAAACTGGCCTTTGGTGAGGCCGTAGATTTCATTGTTGAACAGTAAAAACTGCACATCGACATTGCGCCGCACCAAGTGAACGAAGTGATTTCCACCGATCGACAGCGCATCGCCATCGCCCGACACGATCCACACATCCAGATTTGGGTTGGCCAGTTTCATGCCCGTGGCGATGGCCGGGGCGCGCCCGTGGATGGCATGAAAACCATACGTCGCCATGTAATAGGGAAAGCGCGATGCACAGCCGATGCCCGACACGAACACCGTGTTTTCGGTCTTGGCCTCGACATCGGCGAGGGTCTTTTGCACAGCCTTCAAGATCGCGTAGTCGCCACAGCCCGGACACCAGCGCACTTCTTGATCGGACGCGAAATCCTTGGCCGTGAGTTTGGGCGCTGTCGTTGGTTCGGTCATTGCACGGCCTCCAGATGAGCGCGGATCGCGTCTTCGAGTTCACGGATTTTGAACGGCTGACCGGTAACTTTGTTCAGCCCCTTGGCATCGAACAGGTATTGATCGCGCAACAGCTTGATGAACTGCCCGCTGTTCATTTCCGGAACCAAAATACGATCATAGCCAGATAACAGCTCACCCAGGTTCGCGGGTAGCGGCCACAGATGGCGAACGTGGACGTGGCTGACGGGCAATCCTTCATCCAACAGATTGCTCACCGCGCGACTGATGGGACCGAAGGTCGATCCCCAGCCGACCACCACCAACGGACCCGTATTGGCCCCGTTTTCGACCTGTTGATCGGGAAAGTCGCGGACCACGCCAGCCACTTTTGCGGCGCGCACATCGGTCATTTTTTGATGATTGGCCGGATCGTAAGAAATATCGCCGGTCTCAAAGCTTTTTTCCAGCCCGCCGATACGGTGTTCCAGGCACGGCGTGCCAGGGATCGCCCAAGGTCGCGCCAGCGTCACTGCGTCGCGGATGGACGGATCAAAACACGGGCCCTCTTCGTGCAGATCGATGGGAAACGGTTCCAGCGTATCGACGTCGGGGATCAACCACGGCTCGGACGCGTTGCTGACGTATCCGTCGCTCAACACCATCACCGGGGTCTGGTACTTGGTGGCGATGTGGCACGCCTCAATCGCCATGTCGAAACAGTCTGCGGGCGAACGCGCGGCGATCACCACCACCGGGCATTCGCCATTGCGGCCATACAGCGCTTGCAGCAAGTCCGATTGTTCCGTCTTGGTCGGCAATCCGGTGGACGGTCCGGCGCGCTGGGTGTTGATCACCACCAACGGGCGTTCGGCGCTCACCGCCAAGCCGATGGCTTCCGCTTTCAACGATATGCCGGGGCCGGAACTCGACGTCACGCCTAAGCCCCCCGCCGTTGACGCACCGATAGCGGCGCACACGGCGGCGATTTCGTCTTCGGCCTGAAAGGTGACGATGTCGTGTTCGACCATTTTGGACAGGGTGTGCAACACCGGCGACGCGGGCGTGATGGGATAAGAGCAAAACACCAACCGCAACGACGCCAACTTGGCGCCGACGGCAAGGCCCCAAGCCATCGCTTCGGCACCGGTCACGGTGCGGTACAATCCCGGCTCGATATTGGGCGCGTGAGGAACCGTATAGCTTTGCAGCCCGTCGGCGGTTTCCATGGTTTCCGCCAGCGCATGACCGGCGTTCAACGCCGCGATGTTGGCATCGGCGATGTCGGGTCGTGACGCGAATTTGATTTTCAGCCAATCGATAGTCGCCTGGCGGTCGCGATCGAACATCCAGTAGACGTAACCGAGCGTCCAAAAATTCTTACAGCGCAGAGCCTCTTTTTTCGACAAGCCAAAATCCCTCACCGCATCCTGGGTCAATGAGGATATATCCATTTCGATGACCCGAAAGGCCTTGAGGCTGTCGTCTTTGAGCGGGTCGGCATCGTAGCCCGCGCGGTGCAGATTGCGCTCTTGAAACGAGCCGTTGTCGACGATCAAAATGCCGCCAACCTTGAGGCCTGCAAGCTCCACCTTCAACGCCGCTGGGTTCATCGCCACCAAAACATCGAACTCATCGCCTGCGGTTTTGATCACCCGCGATCCAAAATTGATCTGAAACGCGGACACCCCAAAAGTGGTGCCGGTGGGTGCACGGATTTCGGCGGGATAATCGGGGAACGTCGACAGGTTGTTTTGCGCCACCGCCGTCGCCAGGGTGAACTGTCCGCCGGTGATCTGCATGCCGTCACCGGAATCACCGGAAAACCGCACAACGGCAGAATCGAGCGTTTGTCGTGAAGCCGTCACACTCATCGCCTTTCTTGTCTAAATCAAAACAATTGGCTGCTGAATGGATGTTCGCTCATCTGCATAAATATCAGATTAAGAAGATGGCCTAACGCCGCCCAAACAGCTTTTCAATGTCGTTGAGTTTCAGCTCCACATAGGTGGGACGACCGTGATTGCATTGGCCGGAATGCGGGGTGGCTTCCATTTCGCGCAACAGGGCGTTCATTTCATCCGCATTCAGACGCCGTCCGGCGCGGACCGAACCATGACAGGCCATGGTCGAGGCCACGTCGGCGAGCTTTTCGTGCAGGGATAAAACCTCGCCCCACTCGGCCAGATCGTCGGCCAAGTCCTTGATCAGTTTTTGCACGTCGCTTTGGCCGAGCATCGCGGGCACTTCGCGCACCACCACAGCCCCCTCGCCGAACGGTTCGATCACCAGACCAAGTTCCAGCAACTCATCAATGTGTTTGCCCAACCTAGCGGCGGACGGCTCGTCCAGCTCCACCACTTCGGGCAACAGCAAGCCCTGACGCTTGATGCCGCCTTCGTCTAAAGCTTGCTTCATGCGCTCATATACGATGCGTTCGTGCGCCGCGTGCTGATCGACCACCACGATGCCGTCGGCTGTCTGCGCCACGATGTAAGTTTCGTGCAGCTGCGCACGCGCCACGCCCAAGGGGTAGTCTTGTTCGACCGTCTCAGTTGCCGACCATGGCTGCTGTTCGCTGCGCGCCGTAGGCGTCATGTCAAAGTTATGCAGTGGAGCCTGGAAAGCGCTGGCGCGATCCGATAAGCCCGCTGACGGGTAGCCCCCACCTTGCGAGAACGGGCGCGATTGATAACTGTGCAGCCCCTGGCCTTGCTGAACCGCGCCCAGCGCCGCGTTCGAGACCGTGGTCGAGGCCCGATGCCCGGCGTCCGCCAGAGCGTGTTTGAGCGCGCTGACGATCAAGCCGCGCACCAGCCCGGCGTCGCGAAAGCGGACCTCGGTCTTGGCCGGGTGGACGTTGACATCCACTTGGTCGGGCGGGATTTCGAGATACAGCGCAATGTAGGGATAGCGATCGTGGGCCAAAAAATCGCGATACGCGCCACGCACCGCGCCGAAGAACAGCTTGTCTTTGACCGGGCGACCGTTGACAAACATGTACTGCTGTTGGCCATTGCCACGATTGAGCGTCGGCAGGCCAATGTGACCGGTGAGGCGCAGGCCTTCGCGTTCGGCTTCGACCAACAAGGCGTTGTCGGAAAATTCCCGCCCCATGATTGCGCCAAGGCGGTCCAAGCGCTGGGTGAACAGATCGCCTTGCGCGGGCGCATAGCGGATCACCGTGCGCGTACCGTCCGACAGCGTGAAACCCACCCCCGGGTGGGCCATGGCCAAGCGCTTGATGATCTCCGTCGCGTGGCCAAGTTCGGTACGCGGGGCTTTGAGAAACTTGAGCCGGGCGGGCGTGGCGAAAAACAAATCGCGGATTTCAACCCGCGTGCCTTGCGGATGGGCGGCGGGTTGAACGTCGCTCAATTTTCCGCCTTCGACGCTCAAGGCCCACGCGCTGTCGCCACCTTCGACCCGCGAGGTGATCGACAAGCGCGCCACCGCGCCGATGGACGGCAGGGCTTCACCGCGAAAGCCCAAGGACTTAATGTGCACCAAATCATCGTCGGGCAGTTTCGAGGTCGCGTGACGTTCCACCGCCAAGCTCAGCTCGTCCGCCGTCATGCCGCGACCATCGTCGGTGACGCTGATCAGCGTGCGCCCGCCATCGCGCAGCTGGATGTCGATGTTGCCAGCCCCGGCGTCCAGTGCATTTTCCACCAGTTCTTTCAGCGCGGACGCGGGACGTTCCACCACCTCACCGGCGGCGATTCGGTTGACCAGGGTTTCGGGCAGGCGGCGAATGGTCATGTTCAACCCATTTCGGACAGGAACTTGCGCGCCAAGACTTTGCCTTCTTCGACGGCAGGCTGATCGAACGCGTTGACACCCAAAAGGCCCGCCGAGATGATGGTTTCCAACATGAAATGCATCATCAGTGCCCCCATGACTTCTTCGTCCAAGTGGTCCAATTCAAACAAACGCATAGGGCAGCCGTTACGCACCAAGGTTTGTGCCGTGGCGCGTTGCTCGGCGTCCAACAAATCGCCCATGCGGCGGCGTTGCAAATAGGCAAGCTCTGGCTCTTTCACCAAGGCGTTGGAGATTAGCTGGCCCTTGCCCGCGACCTCCAACGTCATCAAGGTGAACAGCTTGTCACGCGGCCCAGCCAGATAAAGCTGCATCTGGCTGTGTTGATCGCGGGTGCCCATGGCGCGAATGGGCGTCGATCCGGTGCCGTTTTTGCCCAGGCTTTCGGCCCACAGTTGCTGAAACCACAACCCGAAATTGGCTAAGCGATCGACGTAAGGCATCAGCACCGTGTTGGCGATGCCCTTTTTTTGCAAAAATGCGATTTTGATCGCCGCGCCGACGGCCGGTTCACTTTCGCGTGGATCGGGGCCGTCCAAGGTCGCTTTCAGCACCCTCAGCGCGCCGCGCCGCACCGCGTGGGCGTCCAGCCCAGAAATCATGGCGGGCAACAGCCCAACGAGGCTGAGTGCGGAAAAGCGCCCGCCGACGTTGGCGTCATGGGGCAAAACCGGCAGGCTCAACCGATGCGCCAAAGACCGCAGTGGATTGTTGGCATTGTCCAGCTCGGTGATCACCAGGGCGTGATTGGGCACGTTGTGGCGGCCAATCAGTGTCATCAGGCGATCCAGGCACGCAATAAACTGCGCCACCGTTTCCGCCGTACCACCCGATTTGGAAATCACGATAAAGCCGGTGCGGCGCAAATCCAGCTGCTCGTACAGCAGTTCAAACGTATCGGGGTCCACATTATCGAGGAAATGCAGCCGCGGCCCGCCCTTGCGCGGGCCAAACCCGCTGTCGGCCAGGGAGTAAAGCGTCTGTCCGCCCAGCGACGAGCCCCCGGTGCCCAGCACCACGACATCGTCGAATTGCGTGCGAAACCGCGCTGCAGTCGCTTCCAGATCGTCGATATCATCGGTGGTTTCGGGCAAGCGCAACAACGGCAATGCGCCACTTTCGTAGTCATCGCGCAGTGCATCGACGATGGGGCCGGTCTGTTCTTGGAGTTCGCGGAAGTCCGCGTCCGACAGTCCGTGCTCGCCCACGTGGCTTTCGAAACAAGTTTGGATAATTTGACGATAGAGCATATAGGCCCAATATTCCCCAGGACAGTCTTCAGTTCGCGCCCCCCAGATTACCACGTTAGCGCAAGAATACCATGTCAAGGACGGGGGGCAATGCCCGCAGGTTTTCCGACCACAACAATGTCGAGCAAGTCGGGACGCAGGTATGTTGTAGCCACCCGCTTAACGTCGACCATATCGACCGCATCGATGTAGGCTTTGCGCTTGTCCAAATAATCGATACCCAATTTGTTGAGCTGCATCGCCACCAAAACCCGGGCAATCGCGCCGGTAGACGTGAACGTCAACGGAAACGCACCCGATATATAAGTTTTCGCGTTGTTTAGCTCTGGTGTGCTCACCTCACCCGCCGCCATGCGCGCCCACTCGGCACGGATCACGTCGATGGTCTCTGCCACGCGCGCGTTTTCCGTGGCGGCGCTGCCGATCACCAGCCCGGCATGGTCCAGCGGATAAAAGCTCGAGCCCACCGAATAGGCCAAACCGCGCTTTTCGCGCACTTCGTCGTATAGCCGCGAGGTGAACGAACCGCCACCGAGGATGTGGTTCATCACCAAGGCTGCGTAATAATCGGGATCATCGCGTTTGAGGCCGTCGTGGCCGAACACGATGGTGCTTTGCGGAATGTCGCGCTCAATCACTTGAAGGCGCCCGGTGACGGTGGGCACGACATCGCCGCCGCGTTTGACCGATGGTTTTTCAGGCAGCCCGCCAAACGCTTGATCCATCAACAGACCAAGACGCTGGGGCGTGATGTCGCCGACAACGCCAATGATCAAGTTGGACTGCGCCAAACGTGTTTTGACAAATGCCTGTAAATCCTCAGGTCCCAGCGCCGTGACACTTTGGGCGGTGCCGTCCGAATCTACAGCGTAACCATGACCGGGAAAAAAGTTGGCGAACAAGGCGTTATAGGCCAGCTTGCCGGGGTTTTCGCTGTCGGCGCGAATGCCAGCGATGATTTGGCTTTTCAGCCGCGCCACCGGCTCTTCGTCAAAACGCGGCTGGCTCAGCGCCAAACGCAGCAGACCAAAAGACTGATCCAGGTTTTCCGTCAGCGTTTTGACCTGCCCCGAAAAGCGATCGAGCCCGGCGTCGAATCGCAACGTGATCGACTGGTCGGCAAGGATTTGCTGAAACGCTTGGCTGTCGAGATCACCGGCCCCCTCATCCATGGTGCTGGCGGCCAGATTGGAAAGGCCCGCTTTGCCGACCGGGTCCAGTTCCGAGCCGCCTTTGAACGCAAAGCGCATCGACACCACCGGGTTGGAATGGTCTTGCACCAACCAGGCCTCGATCCCGCCAGGGCTGGTCACACGTTCGACATCTACCGCCCAGGCATGCAGCGGCGCAAAGACGGCGATCAGAACGACAAGCAGCTTTTTCATGCCCCGTTTCATGCCCCGTCTCCATTGCCGTTTTGCAACAGCTTGGTGGTGATGCGCTTAGGCTCTTCAAGAACAGCTTTTAAGGCATCGAGTACATCTTGTTCGGTGACGGCTTGGATTCGTTCGGGCCAGGCTTCGACGTCTTCGATACTGTGGCCCGCCGCCAGCGCACCGCCGATGGTCCACGCGCCGGTTTTCATGGCATCACGCGAATACACCGCGTCCGCCATCATGCGCTTCTTGATCCCCGCCAACTCGCCCGCTTTGAGGCCACCGTCCAGCAGGCGCCGGGTTTCGACACCCACCGCTTCGGCCAATTGATCGAGGCTGACACCCGGGCGCGGCGAAGCGTAAAATGAAAATTGCCCATCGCCCCGGGCCGCTTGATCGTAATAAGTCCCGGCTGAAACCGCCAAGGCCTGTTCGATCACCAAGGCGCGATAGAGCCGCGACGTGCCGCCGCCGCCCAACAGTTCGCTCAAGATCTCCAACGCCGCCACGCGCGTCGGCGTGCCGTTGCTCAAGGACGGCTGGATGACGTTTTCCGACCAACTGGCTTGGCGCACGCGCGCATCGCGCAACACCGTTTCGCCGCCGGTAATCGGTTCGTCGGTGAGCAACGTGGCGCGCTTCGCCACGCCACGCGCCGGGACGGGGGCGTAATATTTGTCCGCCAGGCGCTTCACTTGGGCCACATCCACGTCGCCCGCAATCACCAAAATCGCGTTATCGGGGGCGTAGTGATCTTTGTAAAACGCCAAAGCATCTTCACGGGTCACCGACGCAAGCTCTTCGCGCCAGCCGATGACCGGACGCCCATAGGGGTGGTTTTGGGGATAAAACTTTTGATTGGCTTGCACGCGCAGCCTTGCCCCGGGTTTGTTTTCGATGCGCTGGTTGCGTTCTTCCAACACCACCGCGCGTTCCGTGGCGACGTCTTCGGCCTTGAGCACCAAGTTGGTCATCCGGTCGGCTTCCAATTCCATCACCATTTCCAAACGGTCGCTGGCGACGGTTTGGTGATAGCCGGTGTAATCCAAGCTGGTGAAGGCATTTTCCTGGCCGCCGTGCTGGGCCAGGGTCTTGGAAAATTCGCCGTTGGGGTGCTTGGGCGTGCCTTTGAACATCAAGTGTTCCAACAAATGCGCGACCCCCGATTTGCCCGCGGGCTCATCGGCGGAACCGACCTTGTACCACACCATATGCAGAACCACCGGGGCGCGGTGATTGGGCAAAACCACCACCTGCATACCGTTGGCCAGGGTAAAAGTCTCTGGATTGAACACCCCCGCCCAGGCGTGCCCAGCCCACAGGACTTGGCCAGCCCACACTGTGGTGAGCAAAGCGATAGCCGTGCAAAAACGTCGCGCGATTTTCGTCATAGGAACCCAGTTCATTTTTATGTACTCATTGCTTATAAGGTTTCTAAAAGGAAATTGCGGCGAAAAAAGGAAATAAAAAAAAGGGCCGGATGATCCGGCCCTTCAAATGATGATGGTAAATGGTGGTGGCTTAATTGAACCAGCCGTCAAAGAGACCTTCCAGCGGTGCCTTGGATTTCTTTTCAATCACCGGAGTCTCGCCGGTGTTCACCGGGTTGCCCAACGCTTGGTTTTCTTGAATGCGTTGCCGTTCTTCCGTCGGCTCAACAACTTGGCCGGGAACTGGGTCGAACATCAGCGCTTCCATGAAGTTCTGATCTTCTTCGGCGAACACCGACGTTTCCCGGTTCACGATCTGACGAATGTCGGGTTCAGCATTTTGTGCCCCTGCATGCGCCAGCAACGCGGTGGTGCCGGGTGTCGCGGCTTGAATCGGTGGTGTCTTTGCCTCGCGACCGCCAAGCATCACGCGTTTGGCGACGGATTGCGGATCGTCCCCTTTGCGCGCTTCGGCCTCGACTTCGGACGGCGGACGCAGTCCATAGTCCCGCGGCAAGGTCAAAGGCGCGCGGGTGTAAACCGAAAATTCATCCGGTGCCGCCTTGGTTTGTGTCAGCGCTTTACGCGCCCCATCACAACCCGTAAGGGCGACGGCGGCGATAACGCTAAGAGCAATGAGCTTAATGTGTTTCATCTGATCCCGGTGAATTTTCACCATTTGTGTGCTTTGCATCCTTATTTGTAGGGCTTTCGCCGCTCAGAAACAAGGATTCCCACATCAACATCACCGCGCCGATGACGATGGCGCTGTCGGCGACGTTGAACGCAGGCCAATGATACCCCAAAACATGCAGGTCTAGGAAGTCTGTAACCGCACCAAAGCGAAAACGGTCGATCACGTTGCCAATGGCGCCACCGATGATCGCCCCCAGGCCTAAGGCGCTGAGGCGAGTTTCGGCCTTCATCAGCCACACCGAAAGTCCCACCGCAATGGCCAGGGTCAGCACGATCAAAACGGTATCACCATGCTCGCCCGCGTCGCCGAACATGCCGAAGCTAATACCCCGGTTCCACGCCAAAACGATGTTGAAAAACGACGTGATTTCAAAATAAGGTCGGGTCGCGTCCGAAAATAAACCCAAAATCAGCCACTTGCTGATTTGGTCGGCAACCAAAATCACCAAGGCTAAGCCCCATCCAAGCCCGCGCCCGGAACCTTGAGCCATAGCGTCACCACTCATTAAGCGGCTCCCCCCTGGTCAGACCCGTGGCCCACGGCATCGGCGCAGCGCCCACACACCGTCGGGTGCGCAGCATTGACGCCGATGTCGTCACAGACTTTCCAGCAGCGTTCGCATTTTTCGCCCTCGGCCGCATTCGACACGACACCAATTCCGGCGATGCCTTCGACCGTGAACGCACCGTCCGGCACGTCGCCTTCGACCAGTTCAGCACCAGATGTGATGCTGATTTCCGCCAAATCGACGCCGACCATGGCTTGTACGTATTCAGCCGATGCATAGACTTTGGGTGCCGCCTGCAAGCTCGACCCGATTCGTTTTTCGGCGCGTTCGATTTCCAGCGCGCCGGTGACAACCCGGCGCAGTTCACGCACCTTGGCCCACTTGGCCGCAAGGGCATCGTCCTGCCAATTTGCCGGCACATCGGGGAATAAGCGCAGGTGCACGCTGGTGTCGTCGGGGAAGCGCGACTGCCAAGCTTCTTCCGCCGTGAAGCAGATGAACGGCGCCAGCCATGCGCTCAGGCAATTGAACACTTCGTCCAACACTGTGCGGGTGGCGCGGCGTAGGGTTGAATCGGGACGTTCGCAGTACAGCGTATCCTTACGGATATCGAAATAGTACGCGCTCAGCTCGATAGAGCAGAAATTGTTGAGTTCACTGAACAGCGCATGGAAGTGGAAATCGTCGCACGCGGTGCGGACTTTTTTGTCCATCTCCCACAGACGGTGCAGCACCCAACGTTCCAACTCGGGCATTTGTGCATAGTTCAGACGTTCGCTTTCATCGAATCCGTCAAGGTTACCAAGCAAGTAACGCAGCGTGTTGCGCAAACGACGGTACACGTCGGCGTGGCTCTTGATGATGTCGGGGCCGATGCGCAGATCTTCAGAATAATCCGATCCCACCACCCACAAACGCAAGATGTCCGCGCCGTATTGGCCGATGATTTCTTCGGGCGGAATGTCGTTACCCAAGGACTTGGACATCTTATGACCGTCCTGATTGAGCAAGAAGCCGTGGGTCAGCACCGTATCGTAGGGCGCGCGACCACGCGTGCCGCAGCTTTCCAAAAGCGAGCTTTGGAACCAGCCGCGATGCTGGTCGGAACCTTCAAGATACAGATCCGCAGGCCATTTCAAGTCGTCGCGGGCTTCCAGCACGAAGGTGTGGGTACAGCCGGAATCGAACCACACGTCGAGAATATCGGTGACTTGGTCGAAATCATCGGCGTTGTAATCCGATCCTAAGAAATTTTGCGCATCGCGGGCGAACCACGCGTCCGCGCCTTCTGCCTTGAACGCTGCGATGATGCGGTCCATCACAGCCTGATCGCGCAACGGTTCACCGGTGGCTTTGTTGACGAACACCGCGATGGGCACGCCCCACGCGCGTTGTCGCGACACACACCAATCGGGGCGGTCGGAAACCATCGATTCCAGGCGCGCACGGCCTTTGGCGGGCACGAAGCGGGTGTCGTCGATGGCCTTCATCGCTGCATCGCGCAAACCGGTCTTGTCCATCGAAATGAACCACTGCGGCGTGTTGCGGAAAATCACCGGAGCTTTGGAGCGCCACGAATGAGGATAGCTGTGTTCAATCCGCGCCGTGGCCAGCATACCACCCAGTTCTTGCAGCTTTTCCGCCACCGCCTTATTGGCGGGGAAGCGGGTTTTCTTTTTCTTTTCGTCGAAGATCAACACCGGCAGGCCTTCGAACATCGGCACTTGCGCCGTGTAGGTGCCGTCGCCGTTCACGGTGTCGGGCACCGGAACGCCGTTGCGCATGCCCAGTTCCCAGTCATCCGCGCCGTGACCCGGTGCGATGTGCACGACACCGGTACCGGCTTCTAAAGTCACAAAATGACCTTTCAGCGCGCGCACTTCAAATTCATAACCGTGGCCGTGGAACGGGTGTTTGCACACCACGCCTTCTAGACCGTGATGGGATGCAATCTGATCCCATGCGGTGATGCCAGCGTCTTCGGCGACCTGCTCGGCCAAGCCTTCGGCGACGATCAGTTTTTCACCGACCACGGCGAAGCTGTCATCCGCGACGCTTTTGACTTCGAACACCCCGTATTCAAAATCGCCATAGGCCACCGCACGGTTGGCGGGGATGGTCCACGGCGTGGTGGTCCAGATCACCACTGAAGCGCCTTGCATTTCGGCGATTGGCGCTTCGGCCACCGGGAAACGCACGTGCAGAGTTTGCGAGGAATGATCGTGGTATTCGACCTCGGCTTCGGCCAGGGCAGTTTTTTCCACCACCGACCACATCACCGGCTTGGCGCCTTTGTACAGCGCGCCGCTCATCAAAAACTTGCCCAGTTCCGCGACGATGTGCGCTTCGGCGTCAAACGTCATGGTCGCGTATGGATTTTCCCAATTGCCGATCAGGCCGAGGCGCTGAAACTCTTCACGCTGCACATCAATCCAGTGGGCGGCGAATTCGCGGCATTCCTTGCGGAACTCAACGACATCAACTTCGTCTTTGTCTTTGCCCGCGGCGCGATACTTTTCTTCGATTTTCCATTCGATGGGCAAACCGTGGCAATCCCAGCCGGGCACATAGTTTGAATCCTTGCCCATCATCTGCTGCGAGCGCACGATCACGTCTTTGAGAATTTTGTTCAGCGCGTGACCGATGTGCAGGTGACCGTTGGCGTAGGGCGGGCCGTCGTGCAGCACGAACTTTTCGCGGCCTTCGCCAGCTTTGCGGCTGAGGGCGTACAAATCGATTTCCGCCCAGCGCTTGAGAATTTCCGGCTCGCGTTTGGGCAAGCCTGCGCGCATGGGGAATTCGGTCTGGGGTAGAAAGACTGTGCTTTTATAGTCCGTGCTCATGGTCTCTGCTTATCGGTCAGGGGTGCGAATGAGAGGCCTTTTTAGCCTTCTTTGGCGAGGATTTCTTTAGCTTTCTCGCAATCGATGGCGATTTGCGTCTTGATGGCGTCCAGGCCATCGAATTTACGTTCTTCGCGTAGCCGTTCAATCAACTGTACACGCAGGTGTTTACCGTACAAATCAGCGTCGAAATCGAACAAGTGTGCTTCCAACACCACATCGTCGCCTTTGTCGAACGTCGGGCGCTTGCCGACGTTGCAAACCCCATCCACCCAGCGGGTTTCTTTGCCCTCATCAAGACCGGCACGGATCGCGTAAACGCCCAGCGCCGGACGCAGAAAATCGCCCAAGTGCAAGTTAGCGGTGGGAAAACCCAATTGATGACCGCGTTGATCGCCATGTTCGACACGGCCTTCCAGCTCAAACGCGCGGCCCAAGACGTGCGCCGCGCCGCGCGCATCGCCCGCTTTCAGATCATCGCGCACCCGGGTGGACGAATACACAATGCCCTGCTCATCGACGACCTTGGGTACAGCGGTAAAGCCAAAGCCTTTGTCGCGGCCCAAACGCAAAAGGGTCTCGCAATTGCCCTGACGCTTTTGGCCAAACTGAAAATCGTAGCCCGCCACCACGTGAGTTGCGCCGAGCCCCTTGACCAAGACTTCTTCGACGAAGGCCTGGGCTGTCAGGCCCGCGAAGGCGAAGTCAAAATGCTGAACCAGCAATTCGTCCACGCCCAGTTGTTCGATCATGTGCGCCTTGGTGCGCATGGTCGACAGACGAAACGGTTCGCAGTCGGGCTTGAACAACGCATCGGGATGCGGCTCGAACGACATCACCGCCCACGGTTTACCTGTGGCGCGCGCGATGGAGCCGGCCTCGTTGATGACAACTTGGTGGCCTTTATGAATGCCGTCGAAGTTACCGATCGCAACAACTGAGCCGCGGGCGTCTTCGGGCAAGTCTGTGTAGTGTCTAAATATCCGCATGGGGCCGAAAAGTGCCGCCGCACTGGTCTGGGGTCAAGGGAAATCACCAATCATCACCGTTATTGTATAACGGGACCGGTGTGAAACTTTAGCGTTTGGGCGCCATCAACGTCGCTTCGCCTTCCAAAACCACCTTGCCGTCCACCAGGCACTTAGTCGAAAGCTGCACAAAACCGCGTTTTTCGATCAAGTCGGTGATCTCGGCTTCGGTTTCGACCACGTCACCGGCACGCACCGGGGCGCGGAATTTGAGGCTCTGATTGATGTAGATCGAACCCGGCCCCGGCAAAATGGTGCCGACCACGGTGGAGATATAGCTCGCCGACAAAATGCCGTGGGCGATGCAGCCGCCGAACGGGGTGTGGGCGGCAGCGAACTCAGGGTCAAGGTGAACCGGGTTATGGTCACCCGACACCTGGGCGAAAATCTGAATATCGGCATCAGTGACTTCGCGAGTGTATCCGGCCTTTTGACCGATTTTCAGCTCATCGAAATAATAGGCATTGCCCGGTGCCGAACCGGCCGCTTCGGTGATGATGTCGCCACTCATTGCAGTGCTCCCTGGATTATGTGCGTACCTTTGTTGCGATGCAGCGTAGCGCCCTCGCACATGCGAAGCAACACCTCAGCGCGTGCGCCGCCGCACCAAGCGTGGCCTCGACGCCAACGTGCGCCGCTTGCTTTTCGCCGGAGGTGCTTGAGGTTCAGGCGGAATTTCGGGCTGAACAGCCGCGAGGATATCGTCGTCAAACAGGTTTGAGCGAAGCCCCTGGGTTTCGGCCCGGCGTTCGATCAATTCCAGGGTGCTTTGCACCGTGGGATGGCGCGCCGGAACGCGTGCGGACTTCAGCAAGTGTTCACGCGCAATCACGTTGAGAGCTGCTCGCGCCACACAAGCATCGTGGCGTCGATCGAGCCAACGCAAATAGACGGCAACAGTCCACGGGTGAGCGGGCAATGCTTTCAGACCGCGCTTTTCGCACCAGCGTTTAAAATCACCCCAGGTTTTCGCCCGCGTCGCCATCGCCCCTCATCGCTGCTGCCCGTTAGAGCAACTCCCACGCCAGATATAAAAGGAAGCTGCCGTTGACGATCAGCAGCACCGGGGCGGCCTGGCGCGCGATGTCCGGCCAGCGGCCCAACAGCGCGCCCCCGGCCAAGCCCAGCCCCAACAACGCGGGAACCGTGCCCAGCCAAAACGCCAACATGCCGAACACACCCGTTAGCCACTCGCCACTGGCCGCCGCCGCCGCCAACGCGCCGTACACAAGTCCACACGGAATAAATCCCAATGCCACGCCAAGGCTATAGCCGCGCAAGCCCACCGGGTGGACGAACAAGGGCTTGATCAGTTTGCCCCAAGACCGCGCCAGCGTGCCTTCGCCGCCACCCGCGTCTATACCTTGACTGCCCGGCACGTTGACCCCCAGCCCGCGCAGTGCGTAGCCGAGAAAAAACAACGCCGCGACCGCCAACAGCGCCGCCGCGATCCAATTGAGCGCCGGAACCTTCATCAATTGTTGCGACGCCAGCGCGCCAACACCGCCCAACATCATATAGGTCGTGCCGCGGCCCAGGTGATAAGGCGCCAGCGCGCCGCCTGTCAAGCGCTTCAACTCGCTCATCTTTTGCGCCGAAACAGCCTCCAACCGCGCCTGAACTTGGGAGATGACAAAAGGACCGCACATGCCGATGCAATGTGTCGCGCCGCCTGCGAATCCGGCCATAAACAGCGCGAACAACAAACCTTCCGAACCATCGATGGCGGCGCTGCACTGCGCAACACCTGCGGCGAGAAGGCTGTCTAAAAATGCACCTTGATCCATACCTTAGTATCCCCTTGTTTTGTAAGGCTTTTTGTTGATATTAAAAATAATTCTAATGAGATCAGTGACTTATGAAGGTGATATCCCTCGTCTTGTGGCGGCCGCAAATTTAGATTGGACTAATTTGACGTTGCATTAAACAGAAAATAAGTGTTTAAATCTCAACGTTCGGGGACCCCTTTCGGTCCTCTAGGCTTTAGGGAGCCCGTTTCACTCCTGAGATGATGGACTGTTTCACGTGCAATGTCAGTACAACAGCCCGTCACTCGGTTAACGATAACAAGGTTGGGAGCCAGAGATGTCTTCAGCATCCCTCGCGAATACAGCGAGTTCCAGCGCGCCTGAGTATTACGATGATCTGATTAAGAAATTCGTGATCGCAGCCGCGTTTTGGGGCTTAGCTGGTTTCTTGGCAGGCGATTATATCGCTTGGCAATTGGCCTTCCCGGTTCTGAATTTGGACCTGGAATGGACTTCATTTGGGCGTTTGCGCCCACTTCACACGTCGGCGGTGATCTTTGCCTTCGGCGGCAATATTCTTCTTGGTTCGTCCTTCTATGTTGTGCAGCGCACCTGCCGCGCTTCGCTGTTTGGCGGCAACGGTTTTGGCAGCTTCATTTTTTGGGGCTATCAGCTGTTTATCGTTCTGGCGGCGACCGGCTACCTTCTGGGCATCACCCAGGGTAAAGAGTACGCTGAACCGGAATGGTACGTTGATCTGTGGCTCACCATCGTTTGGGTGGCCTATTTGATTGCGTTTGGCGGCACCATCATCAGGCGTAAAGAACCACACATTTATGTGGCCAACTGGTTCTATTTGGCTTTCATTTTGACCATTGCCGTGCTGCACCTGGGCAACAACGCCTCGGTCCCCGCAGTTCTGTTCGGTGGCGAGTTCACGAAAAGCTACATCGTGTGGGCTGGCGTTCAAGACGCCATGACACAGTGGTGGTACGGCCATAATGCCGTTGGCTTCTTCCTGACGGCTGGTTTCTTAGGCATGATGTACTACTTTGTGCCCAAGCAAGCTGAACGTCCGGTGTATTCGTATCGCCTGTCCGTGGTTCACTTTTGGGGTTTGACCTTCCTGTACATCTGGGCCGGTCCTCACCATTTGCACTACACGGCGCTGCCTGACTGGCTGCAAACCCTGGGCATGACGTTCTCGATCATGCTGTGGATGCCGTCTTGGGGCGGTATGATCAACGGCGTGATGACCCTGTCCGGCGCGTGGCACAAGCTGCGCACTGACCCGGTCCTGCGTTTCATGGTCGCGTCCATCGGTTTCTACGGTATGAGCACCTTCGAAGGTCCGCTGATGTCGATCAAAGCCGTCAACTCTCTCAGCCACTACACGGACTGGACCATTGGTCACGTGCATGCGGGGGCTTTGGGTTGGAACGCTTTGGTTTCCTTCGGCGTCTTGTACTTCTTGGTGCCGAAGCTGTGGAAACGTGAACGTTTGTACTCTCTGCGTCTGGTGAACATGCACTTTTGGATCTCGACCATCGGGATCGTGCTGTACATCGCTTCCATGTGGGTTTCCGGCATTATGCAGGGCCTGATGTGGCGCACGTACGACAGCCTTGGTTTCTTGCAGTACTCGTTCATCGAGACGGTTGAAGCCATGCACCCGTACTACATCATCCGTGCAACCGGCGGGCTGCTGTTCGTTCTCGGCGCTGTGTTGATGATCTACAACCTGTGGCGTACAGCCCGTGGCGACGTTCGTGATGAGGCTCCTATGGGTCTCGACAACACGCAAGCCGCTCCGGCTGCCGAATAAGGGAGGATTGATACCATGCAAGCAATGCTTGAACGTAACGTTGTTCTCCTGGCGATCGCGACCATCATCACGATCTCCATCGGTGCGCTGGTGCAGTTGGTGCCGCTTTACACGATGGAAACAACCATCGAAAAAGTGGACGGCATGCGCCCTTACTCCCCGTTGGAACTGGCGGGTCGGAACATCTATGTGCGTGAAGGTTGCTACCTTTGCCACAGCCAGATGATCCGTCCCTTCCGTGACGAGGTGGAACGCTACGGCCACTATTCCTTGGCGGCCGAAAGCATGTACGACCACCCGTTCCAATGGGGTTCCAAGCGAACCGGTCCGGACGTTGCCCGTGTTGGCGGTAAGTACTCCAACGCTTGGCACACCGCTCACTTGATCAACCCGCGCGCCGTTGTGCCGGAATCGATCATGCCGGGTTATCCGTTCTTGGCTGAACGTCTGTTGTCCGCCAGCAAAATCGCTGCGGAACTTAAAACGCTACGTGTTGTCGGCGTTCCCTATACGGACGATCAGATCAACAATGCTCAGGCCGATCTTGTGGCCCAGGCAAACCCGGAAATGGGTGATGGCGATGCCGTCATGGCGCGTTATCCCAAAGCCGTCCTTGGCGACTTTGACGGTAACCCGTCGCAATTGACCGAGATGGACGCCCTGGTGGCGTATCTCCAAATGATGGGCACCCTGGTGGACACCACGTCTTACCAGACCAGCCCGGATGGGAGGTAATCATGGATTTACAAACCATCTCGGAATTTGCACGTCAGGCATGGGTCGTTTGGCTTGTGGTGTTGTTCTCAAGCGTCGTGTTCTGGGCCTTTCGTCCCGGTAATAAGAAGCGTTTTGAAGACGATGCTATGATTATCTTCAAGAACGAAAATGGTGAAAACGGAGGTCAGTCTCATGGCTAACATCGAAAGAGATGAAGTCACTGGTACAGATACCACCGGGCACGAGTGGGATGGCATTAAAGAGCTGAACACGCCGATGCCGCGTTGGTGGCTGTGGACCTTCTATGTAACCATCCTGTTCGCTGTCGTGTGGTGGGTGTTGTACCCATCTTGGCCGACCCTGAATACCTATTGGAAAGGCACGCTGAACTATTCGTCCCGCGTTGATCTGACCAATGATCTTCAGGCTCGCGATCAGGCTCGTGCCCCTTGGACCAAGCAGTTTGCAGCCTTGCCGATCACCGAGATCGTCAAAGACCGCAAACTTCAGGAGTTCGCCATGGCTGGCGGCAAAGTGATCTTTGCCGACAACTGCGCACCGTGTCACGGTTCGCAAGGTTCCGGCGCACCGGGTTATCCGGTTTTGGCGGATGACGATTGGCTGTGGGGCGGTTCGCTCGAAGCGATCGAAGCCACCGTGCGTTACGGTGTCCGTTCGACCCACGAAGATACTCGCGCAAGTGAGATGCCGGTGTTCAGTGACGATTATCTGAGCGCAGCTCAGATTTCCGATGTCACCGAATTCGTGCTTTCACTCAGCAATCAGTCCAAGGATGCTGGCGCTGCGGCGCGCGGCGCTGCGGTCTTTGTTGAAGACTGTGCGGCGTGTCACGGTGAAAAAGGCGAGGGTGGCCGCGACTTTGGCGCACCGAAGCTGACCGACGGATTGTGGCTCTATGGCGGCACCCGTGAGGAAATCGTCAAGCAAGTGTCCAAACCGGCCCACGGCGTCATGCCGACGTGGCAGACCCGCCTTGACGACGTGTCCATCAAGCAAGTGGCGATTTTCGTTCACGCGCTGGGTGGTGGCGAATAACACCATGCTGCGGGTTCGCCCGCACTGGATAAAATTGGGAGGGGGAGTTCCGGCCAACCGGGTCTCCCCCTTTCTTTCAACGCTCTATCGAAACAAAAAAACGTCCTAAAGCGCAGCCCGAATTCCAACGCTGAATTCGAGCATAATACTTCGAGAGTACGAGGACCCCATGGACAACCCCCAAACTGAGCACCACGTGCCGCAGTCACCCTCTTTGTACGAAACGCACAAGAAAATTTACCCGCAAAAAATTGCCGGGCACTTTCGTACCCTTAAGTGGAAAGTAACCGCCGCCATCATGGCGTTTTACTTTCTGGCGCCGTGGATTCGTTGGGATCGGGGTGAAGGCCAACCGGATCAGGCGATCTTGGCGTCGATGACGCTGCGCCGCCTGTACTTTTTCAACATCGAAATGTGGCCTCAAGAAATCTATTACCTCACCGGTATTTTGGTGCTTGCCGCGGTGGGCTTGTTTTTGGCCACCGCAATGGCTGGCCGCGTGTGGTGCGGCTTCACGTGTTGGCAAACGGTGTGGACCGATCTGTTCGTGTGGGTCGAGCAAAAAATTGAAGGCGACCGCAACAAGCGCATCAAGTTCGACCAAGCCCCCTGGAGCATCAACAAAATCTGGCGCAAAGGCCTCAAGCAGGTCGTGTGGATCGCCTTTTCGCTGCTCACCGGCGCGGGCTGGATCTTCTTTTTCAACGATGCGCCGGAAACGGCGACCAACCTGCTCACCGGCCAGGCGACCTACGCCGACTACGCCTTTACCTTGCTGTTCGCTGGCACTACGTACCTGCTGGCCGGTTTTGCCCGTGAACAGGTTTGCATCTACATGTGTCCGTGGCCGCGTTTTCAAGGCGCGATGTTCGACGAACACAGCCTGATCGTGACCTACGAAGCCTGGCGCGGCGAACCCCGCGGCAAGGCCAAGAACACCAACCCCAACGCCCCGGTGCTGGGCGATTGTGTCGATTGTAACCTGTGCGTTAATGTCTGCCCCACCGGCGTCGACATCCGCAAAGGCGACCAGTTCCAATGCATCGGCTGCGCGCTATGCGTCGATGCGTGCAATTCGATTATGACTAAGCTGGGCCGTCCCGCCGACTTGATCACATATGATTCCGTGTCCAACCAAATGGCGCGCGAACGCGGGGAAGAGCCCAAAAAACGCCTCATCCGCCGTCGTACGATTGGATATGCTGTGTTGCTGTCCGCTGTGGTCGCGCTGATGGCGTACGGGCTGCTCAACAGGACCGAACTGGAAATCAATGTTCAGCGTGATCGTTCGCCGTTATTCGTACAGTTGACCGACGGCTCGATCCGCAACGGCTATACCTTCAAACTTTTGAACATGATCAACGTCCCACAAACGTTTACGCTGTCGGTTGACGACCTGGACGGTGCGAAAATGACGGTGATCGGTGTTGCCAAGGATCCCGTTGATGAAGTCACGCTAAACGTCGGCGGCGATACCGTCGCGACGTACCGCATTTTCGTCCGCGCGCCGTTAAGTGCGTTGGACGGCCAGTTTGAGGATATGGAATTCATTCTCACCAACACCGAAACCGGCGAAGAAATCGATTACGATTCTCGTTTCGCCGGCCCTGTGAGGTAGGCATAATGACAACCATGAACAAACCAAAACGCGCCGACGGTTGGTGGTATCCCTGGATTTTCGTTGCCGGGTTCTGCGTCGTGTTTCCGGTCAACGGCCTGATGGCCTATTTCGCGGTAACCACATGGTCCGGCCTTGAAACCAAGGACTACTTCAACAAAGGCAAAAGCTATAACGAGGTGTTGGAACAACGCGCCCAGCAAGACGCCTTGGGCTGGAAGGTCGCCATTGATTACGAAAACGTTCCGATCGCTGACGATCCACGCGCCGGGGTATATCGCCTGCATTTCACCGACAAGGCTGGTCACGACCTCAACAACCTCTACATCAGCGCGCTCGCCAAACGCCCAACCCAAGAAGGCTACGATCAAGAACTGATCTTCACCTATAAGGGCAAAGGCACCTACGTCGCCAAGACCACCTTGGCGCTGCCGGGGCTTTGGGAACTGCGTTACACCGCGACGCGCGGCGACGACCTGTTCAAAATGCGCTCGAGGGTCCAGATCCAATAATGACCGACCCGCAAAGCGCAGAGCGGGGCGGCTCATGCTTGCACTGCGGTGAGCCGGTGCCCCAAGGCAGTTCCGGCGGGGCGCAATTTTGCTGTTCAGGCTGCCATGCGGCTTTTGAAATGATCCAAGGCATGGGGCTGGAAAGCTATTACCAGCGCCGTTGCCTGGACCCCGATCAGCCGACCATGCGCCCCGACGACGAAGACACGCGTTTCGATTTTCAGGCTTTCGCCGACACCGATGAGCTGGGCGTCACCACCCTTCACCTGATGGTCGAAGGCCTGCAATGCGCGGCCTGTGTGTGGTTGATCGAAACGGTGATGCGCAAACAACCCGGCGTGCAGCATGCGCGCATCAACATGACCACGCGTCGTTTGGTGTTGAAGTGGACCGCCGATGAGGCCGACGCCGAACAGCTGATCAGTTCCGTCACGCATCTGGGTTATAGGCTTGCCCCGTATGATCCCAGCTTGATATCGGCTGAAAACCAGCAACGCGAAAAACAATTGCTGCGCGCCATGGTCGTTGCCGGTTTCGCGGCAGGCAATGTGATGATGTTTTCCGTGTCCGTGTGGGCGGGCAAGGACATGGGCGAGTTCACCCGCAATTCGATGCACTGGCTGTCGGCGTTGATCGCCCTGCCTGCCATTGCCTATGCGGCACGACCGTTCTTTCACAGCGCCATCACCGCGCTGAAGGCCGGACGCACCAACATGGACGTGCCGATCTCGCTGGCGGTGATCCTCGCCAGCACCATGAGCTTGGTGGAAACCGTGCGCATGAGCGAGCACGTCTATTTCGACAGCGCCGTGTCGTTGGTGTTTTTCCTGTTAATCGGACGCTATCTCGACAGTCGCGCGCGGGGCCGGGCGCGCGCGGCGGGCGAAAACCTGATGGGCCTGAAAGCCCGCGCCGTGACCATTGTGTTGGACGATGGTAGCCGCGAAGTCGCGCCGCCGGAACGTCTTAAGCCCGCGATGAAGTTTCTCGTCTCTGCTGGTGAGCGCATCGCCGCCGACGGCATTGTGCTCAGCGGCGAAAGCGACATCGACACCTCATTGATCAACGGCGAAAGCGTGCCCGTTCAAGCGCGCACCGGCGAAAAGGTGTTTGCCGGCACACTCAACCTCAGTGGGCCCATCAAGGTAGAAGTCACGCAAACCGGCGAAGACACCCTGCTCAGCGAAATCGTGCGCTTGATGGAAGCCGCCGAAGACGCCCGTGCCAAATACGTCGCCCTGGCCGATAGGGTGGCGCGTCTGTACGCCCCGGTGGTGCATACCCTAGCCGCCAGCGCGTTCTTGGGCTGGTGGCTGATTGGCGGATTGGGCTGGCAAGACTCGTTAATGATCGCCATCGCGGTGCTGATCATCACCTGCCCGTGCGCGCTGGGCTTAGCGGTTCCCGCCGTGCAAGTGGTCGCGGGCGGACGATTGCTACAGCGCGGCATCTTGCTCAAAACCGGCACCGCGTTGGAACGCCTCGCCAGCGTTGACGTCGCGGTGTTCGACAAGACCGGCACGCTGACCCGCGGCACGCCGCAATGGGTCAATCGTGACGCCCTCAGCGAAGATGACATCCACTTGGCGACGTCCTTGGCGATTGTCAGCAAGCACCCCTTGTCGCGCGCGCTGAGCCGTGAAATCGCGGGCGTGCCCGCTGCCGAGGGCGTCGAGGAAGTTCCCGGGTCGGGCCTTAAACTGATGACTGCGGACGGTGAGGTGCGCCTTGGCCGTCGCGGCTGGTGCGGGGTTGATGACGATGGCGAGCAAGCAGAGGCCGAATTATGGCTGGCGCGGCCCGATGTCGCCCCGGTGCGTTTCGCCTTTTCCGATCAAGTGCGCGTTGACGCCGCCGAGACCGTTGCCGCGCTGAAAGCCCAAGGCATCCATGTGATGCTTTTGTCGGGCGACCGGAGCGCTGCGGTCGAAGCGGCAGCAAAAGAGGCGGGGATTGAGGATTGGCACGCAGCCCTGAAACCGGCGGATAAAGTGGACCGTCTGCATAAACTGGCGGCACAGGGCAAAAACGTCATGATGATCGGCGATGGCCTCAACGACGCGCCTGCGTTGGCCGCCGCACATGTATCGCTGTCGCCGTCCAGCGCCGCCGACGTCAGTCAGACGGCAGCGGACGTGATCTTTCAAGGCGACAAGCTCGCCCCGGTTTTGGAAGCCCTGCACGTGGCGAAATACGCCGACAAATTGATCAAGCAAAACTTTGCCTTGTCGTTTGCCTACAATGCGGCGACCATCCCCATGGCGCTGGCGGGTTTCGTCACACCGTTGATCGCCGCCATCGCCATGTCTACGTCATCTTTGGTGGTGATCAGTAACTCGCTGCGCTTGGGCCTTGGCAAAGGCTTCACGTTGAAACGCCAAATTGAACCGCAATCGAACAAGCCGGTGCAACCCGCCGCGCACAAGGAAACCTGAACGTGGAATCTCTGATTTACCTGATCCCGATTGCACTGGTGCTGGGTCTGCTGGCCTTGTTCGCGTTCTTGTGGGCGCTCAAGTCTGGCCAATACGAAGATATGGAAGGGGCCGCCAATCGCATCTTATTCGACGACGACGACACCCCGCCCAAAAAAGATGAGCCGAAGAAAGAAGCAAAAGATCAGGACTGATCTTTAAGCGCCGTTGTTTTCAGAGTGAGGGCCACCGCCAGCGGCCCCAACGCCGCGAACAGATGCTTGATGGTATGGCCGGAAATGCTTTCACCCAACAGTGCCAAAACCTCAGCATCAAAATGTTCGGTCAGCTTGGCCAGCGCGTAGAACACGAACGCCCCAACGATGGCGCGCCATGTGATCCATTTGCCGTGTGGCCACAGTACCATGATCAAGGAAATCAGCACCACCGGCAGAAACTGCACCAAAATATATGCACGCAGATCGTCGGTGATGCGCCAATAAACCGCACTGAACACGCCTACGGCGAGCAATGCCGGCAAAGCCCAACGCATACCAATACGGTCCGTGATCACCGCAGCCAACAACCCCATGAAACCCACGGTCATCGGCAAACGGTCCCAAAACAGCGTCGCGTTGTCCGGTGCCCAGTGATAGTAAGCTGAACCCGGCCCCACCAGCGCAACGCCCATGAAAAACACCGCAAGCGGCAAGCGCGCATCCGCCGACCATTTTCCCGGACTTGGATGCTTGCTCAACACCCACAAGCCATAAATCCCCACGACGACAAACGGCGCATTGGACATCACATCGCCAAAGTTGGGAATACCCAGCCATCCGCGCGGATCGGAAAACTCATGATAGGCCAACGATTGAGGAACCGGCGCAACGAACACGAACATCACCGCGATGAAGCTCAGCGCAATCGCGCTTACCAGCCACAGCTTCGACGTCGCACTCATGCTTCGCCCAACTGCAATTGCACCAAAGCTTCAACGCCGGGGTAATCCGTCTTGCCGCTGCCCAATAATGGCAACGCATCGACCGATATGACCAATTTGGGCACCATAATTTCGGCGATGCCCGCACCTTTGGCGGATTTGAGCAAGGCGTCGCGACTGGCTTGATCGAATTCACTGACCAGCACCACCTGCTCGCCTTTTCTGGGGTCTGGTAAGAAGATCGCCGCGTGGCGCATGTTCGGCCACGTGCTCAACGCCAAATCCTCGACCGCGCCCAACGACACCATCTCGCCGGCGATTTTGGCGAAGCGCTTGGCGCGGCCTTGGATGGACACAAAACCATGCTCATCTATCGACACGATGTCGCCGGTATCGTACCAACCGTCTTTGGGCGGCACCAACACGCCGGGATTGTCGGCCAGCAAGTAGCCCATCATCACGTTTGGGCCGCGCACCACAAGCTTGCCGCCGCTTTCGATCCCCGGAACGGCTTCCAGCTTATGCTCGATTCCCGGCAAAATGCGTCCGACGGTGCCGAGCTTAAAGTGCATCGGGGTGTTGAACGACAAAACCGGCGCGGTTTCGGTGGCGCCATAACCTTCCAAAATGCGCAGGCCGAACTTTTCCACGAAAGCCTGACGCGTCTCGTCTTTGACCTTTTCCGCGCCTGCGCACACGTATCGGACCTTGAAGAAATCGTACGGATTGGCAGCCCGCGCATAGCCCGCCAAAAACGTGTCGGTGCCGAACATGATGGTCGCGTTGGTATCGTAAACCAGTTCCGGCACCACCCGGTAATGCAACGGGGATGGATACAAGAACGTGCGCACGCCCGCCAACACCGGCAAAAGCAAGCCACTGGTTAGACCAAAGCTGTGAAACACCGGTAACGCGTTGAACACCGTGTCGGTGGGATTGAATTCGATACGTGCCGCCAGCTGATAGCGATTGGCGAGCAGGTTATCGTGGCTGAGCACCACGCCTTTGGGCGTGCCTTCGGACCCCGACGTAAACAGCACAGCCGCGGGGCGCTCAGGGTCTTTGACAAAGCCGCGATGCCACGCGCGCGGGGCAAAGGTTGAAAACAGCACCGCACCCAGATAATCGAACAGGCCGATGCTGGCTTTGACGTCTTCCAACCACACCACCTTGGTGTGCTGGCTCAAAGCCTCAATGGTGTCGTGCAGATCTCCCGCCTCGACAAACGCTTTGGACGTCAGCAACACATCCGCTTCGGCGGTTTTCAACGCCGATGTCATATTGCCCACGCCTGCGGAAAAATTGAGCATCGCCGGAACCCGGCCGACCGCTTGCAGCGCGAAAAACGTCACCGCCGCGCCGACCGAATTGGGCAGTAGCACGCCGACGTTGGCGCCCTTTCCAGTCATCTTAGCAAGCTTGCGCCCCAAAGCGATGGAGCCGCTGACCAACTTGGCGTAGCTCAGCGGTGCACGGTTGATGTCTTCCAACACCACGCTATCTGATCCATAAATCGTGCGGGCATCCAGCAACGCGTCGAACAAGGTTTGACGGGTGCGGCGCGATTCAAACATCAGATCGCTCATCACGTCGTACAACTCCAGCCCCGCTTGGGTGCGACGGCGCGAACCTTTCAGCTCTTCGTTCACCGTCAAACGACGTGGCGGCAAGACGGTCAAGGTTATTTTCGGGAACCAACGCCTGCGCACCGTGCCTTTTAAGCGCGAAAACATCGAAAACTCGGCCCCGTCGATGCGTACCGGAAGCACATCCGCATCGGCTTTGTCGGCGATCAGCGCGGGGCCTTCGTAAACCTTCATCAGCCCGCCGGTGACGGTGATCCGGCCTTCAGGGAAGATCACGCACTTTTTGCCTTTGGCGACTTCCTTGATCAAAGCCTTGGTGCTGAGCGGCTTGTTCGGGTCCATGGGGAACGCTTCGATCAAGGACAAAAACGGTTTCACCCACCAGCGGTCCGCCATATGGGTGTTGATGGCGAACATCGGCTTTTCGGGCAGAAACGCCGCCAACAGCGCGCCGTCCAAGAACGAGACGTGATTGACCACGATCACCGCCTTGTCGCCGACCGCTTTCCAATTCTCCAGCCCCTTAACCTCGACACGAAAGGCCAGCTTGAACAGCCACACCAAAGACGCCTTGATCAGCTCGTCGGGCAACAAGCGACAAATGTACAGCGCCACGCCTGCGTTGGCGATGGCCACCGTCATGAACACACCGGGCACCGTCATGCCACCGCTCAGCAGAGCCGTCACCGCCAATGCCGACACCACCATGAACAGTGCGTTGATGATGTTGTTGGACGCGATGTCGCGCGAACGATGGGTTTCGTCGCCGCGACTTTGCAAGATGGCGTACAGCGGCACGATATAAAGCCCGCCGCAAATCGCCACCATCAACAAGTCCGCCGTGATGCGCATGCCGATGGGCAGGCTGAGGAACGCTTGCACCCCGGCCAATTCGCCATTGATGCCAATCAACGCCGAAACGTGAGTGCTGGCAAAATACAAATCGGCCATGAACACCGTCATCAAGATTGCCGCAAACGGCACATACTTGGCGGTGACTTCGCCTTTCAACAGCCTGCTGCACAACATCGAACCAATGGCGATGCCGATGGAAAAAATCGACAAAAACAGCGTCACCACGCCTTCGTCACCGTTCAAGCTGACCTTTGCAAAGGTCGGAAACTGGCTGAGAAACGTCGCCCCCACCAGCCAGAACCAGGAAATGCCCAGGATCGATAAAAACACATCGCGCCGACTGGCCGCGTGGCGCACCATGCGCACCGTCGCACCGATGACGTTGAGGTCAACCTTGAGGTCTTTGTTCAGCGCGGGTGCGGTGGGGATGAACAAGCTTGCCCCATAGCCGAACAACGCCACGGCGATGATCAAGCTTGAGACCACCAACACCCCGCCGCCGGTCAGGATCAACAAACCACCCGCAATGGTGCCGAGCAAGATGGCGAGAAAGGTCCCGGCCTCAACCATTGCATTGCCGGAAATCAACTCATCGGCATGCAGGTGTTGCGGCAAAATCGCATACTTGACCGGCCCGAACAGTGACGACTGCGCGCCCATCAAAAACAGCACCGCCATCAGCGCCCAGACGTTTTGGCTGAAAAACGCCGCCGCCGCCCCGGTCATGATCACCACTTCCGCGGCTTTGACGAACCGCGACAACTGTGCCTTATCAAAGCGGTCCGCCAATTGCCCGGCCGTGGCGCTGAACAGGAAAAACGGCAAAATGAAGACGCCCGCCGCCGCCGTGACCATCAATGGGCCATCCACCCCGGCGGCGTCCGCCAGCTCATACGTCACCAACATCACCAACGCGCTTTTGAACAGGTTGTCGTTCATCGCACCCAGAAATTGGGTGATGAACAGCGGCAGGAACCGACGGCTTTTCAACAGGTGGACCATATCGAAACTCATGACTTGCTTTTCCCGTCTTGGACCTGAATTTGAGCTTTATGGGCTTGAGAGCGAACCGCACTGACGAAATCGGTGCTAAACGATATCACGTCGGGATCATCCATGATGAAGGTATGACTGGCGGAAACGACAAGATGCTTGCTCATGTTTTTCAATTTGGTTTCTTCGATGCTGACCACGCCGTCGCCATCACTGGAAAACACTGAGGCCCGCCCCGCAACAATCGCAAACGGCGACGGCGGTGCAGCCAGATCCTGCATAGCGGGTGAAGACAGATCCGTCAAAGCCGGACCGAGGACAAAGCGAAATAAACCGTATTGCGACAACGTGCGCGCAACGTGGCTGCCTTGGCTGGGCGGCGCAAGCATCACCACACGGCCCAAATCAAATTCGGGCTTTTGCAACGCCAGCGCCTGGCGTACCACCGGACCGCCCATGGAGTGGGTGATGAACGACACCGTCCGCACCCCCTTGAGCCCGCCCAACACGCGATTAAGCGCCGCGGCATGATCCTTGATCGAACCTTGGGTGCTGGCGTAATTGAATTGGATCGCCTCGAAGCCTTGGGATCGTACTTCGGCGGCCATTTTATCCAGACTGTGCGCAGACCGGCCCAGACCGTGCACCAAAACCACCGCGTCTGGTCGCGGGGCCTTGAGCCGCCCTTGATCCGCCACCGTGTCCAGGGCCGCCAGCATCGCCTCTTGCCCACCCCAGTCGCGGCGCAGATCGTGGCGATCCAACAGGCGGCAATGCCCGGTCCAGGCATGGCACTGCACCCGCCAACCGTCGCTGATGCGTTCATCGGTCCACAATTGGCGACCGCCGAGCGTTGGCAGCGGCACGTTGAACACCAACGACACCGCCTGCAAAATCATCGCTGCGGCGAATCCCCACACCACCAGGGTTTTCCAGCTGCGGCGCTTGAACAGTGTTGGCAGTTTCATCTTTGGCTTCTCATCTTGGCTTGCGCGGTGAGCCTTCGACGCGCCGTTTTTGCACCCAAATGCCGGTTTGGCGCGGGGTTTGAACTTGGGATCGGTTTTGATGTGTACGCTTTTACGTTTTTCCATCGCCCGACCGCTCAACAACATCTCTCCATAAGACCGGGCGAGATCGCCTTTGCCTTTGATGCCAAACCCGGGTTTGCTCATTTGCTTGCTCATGACCGCTGATCCTGTAACGCGCCACATATAGTGAACAATCGTTCACTTACATTACCCTTCAAAATCCACAATGTCAATTGTGTCGGCTTGATCATGGCAAAACCCCTAGGGGGGGGCGATGATGGCCATCACATGGAAAGCCGAGGACCGGTCATGGCACAAAAAAACGCCGCCCCGAGGGACGGCGTTTTACATGGCATTGGGCTTAGGCTTAGATGCCCTTGTCCGTATCGATGGCGTAGCCTTCACCGCGCACGGTGCGAATCACATCTTCGCCGCTGCCTTCGTTGAGCGCTTTGCGCAAACGGCGGATGTGCACATCCACGGTGCGGTCTTCGACATAAACGTCGCGGCCCCACACCAGATCGAGCAGCCGTTCGCGTGAAAACACCCGTCCCGGCTTTTCCATCAAGGTTTTGAGCAAACGAAATTCGGTGGGTCCTAAGTGGATAGAACGCCCATCGCGGTTCACTTTATGCTGTGCCAAGTCCATGGCGATGTCTGAATACTGCAACGCCTCGCTGGACAACGACGGATTGGCGCGGCGCAACAGCGCCTTGATGCGCGCCACCACTTCACGCGGGCTGTAAGGCTTGACCACGTAATCGTCAGCGCCGGTTTCGATACCGCGCACGCGATCTTCTTCCTCACCGCGTGCGGTCAGCATCAAGATGGGAATTTCACGGGTGTCGCTGGATCCGCGCAACTGGCGGCAGACCTCGATCCCGCTGAGGCCCGGCAACATCCAATCGAGCACGATCGCATCAGGGGTGTTTTCTTGAGCCATCAGCAGCCCCTCTTCCCCGTCTTGCGCGATCAGCACGCGAAAACCTTCTTTTTCAAGATTGTACGACAACAGCTCCGCTTGCGGCGGCTCATCCTCGACAATCAATACCATGTGTTCCAATTTCGTCTCCTCAACCCTCTTCGATCACGGTCTCGCTGGACAGATCGCTTTTGGGGCGTTCATCGGCAGGCATTTCGCCGGACACGAGAAAGTGTACGTTTTCGGCGATTGATGTGACGTGGTCGCCAATGCGTTCGACGTTTTTGGCCACAAACAAAAGATGCGTGCACGCTGTAATGTTGCGCGGGTCCTCTAGCATGTAGGTCAACAGCTCGCGAAACAAGCTTGTGTGCATCAAATCGACTTCTTCGTCGCGCATGCGCACGTCGTCGGCCTTGGCGATATCATGCGCGCCATAGGCATCGAGCACGTTTTTAATCATGCTCTGAACCTGTCGCGCCATGCGCTGGATGCTCGCCGTCGCGTTACCCACCGGCTCCATGGTCGACAAGGTCAAGGTGCGCTTGGCGACGTTCTTGGCGTAATCGCCAATGCGTTCCAGGTTCGCCGCAATTTTCAGCGCCACCACAACGGCGCGCAGGTCGTCGGCCATCGGTTGGCGCAGCGCCAGAACGCGGATGGTGAAGTTATCGACCTCTTCTTCGAGCAGATCGATCTGCTTGTCGGTTTCGATAACCTTTTGCGCCAGCGCCACATCGCGGCGGTTCAATGCATCGACGGCATCGGCCAGTTGGCGTTCGGCCAGGCCACCCATTTGGGCAATGATGCTGTCCAGACGGCCCAGGTCTTCGTCAAAGGACGTAACGATATGTTCGTGTTCCATAGGGTTGCGGTCCCCTTAACCGATGCGGCCCGTGACGTAGGCTTGCGTGCGCTCGTCGACGGGTTTGGTGAAAATGTCAGTGGTATCGCCCTGCTCGACCAGTTCGCCGAGATGGAAGAACGCGGTTTTCTGCGACACGCGCGCGGCCTGCTGCATGGAGTGCGTCACCATGATGATGGTGTAGTTTTGCTTCAGCTCGTCGATTAGTTCTTCGATCTTCGCGGTCGCAATCGGATCGAGCGCCGAGCACGGTTCATCCATCAAAATAACTTCCGGTTCAACGGCAATCGCGCGGGCGATGCACAAGCGCTGTTGCTGACCGCCGGAAAGCCCCGTACCCGGAGCTTCCAAACGATCGCGAACCTCATCAAGAAGCCCGGCTTTTTCCAAGCTGGTCAGCACGATATCGTCCATCTCAGCGCGATTTTTGGCCAAGCCGTGGATGCGCGGGCCATAGGCAACGTTGTCGTAGATCGATTTCGGAAACGGATTGGGCTTTTGAAACACCATGCCGACGCGCGCGCGCAAATGCACGACGTCAACGCCGCGGGCATAGATGTCTTCGCCGTCCAACATGATCGAACCTTCGATACGACAGCCATCGACCACATCGTTCATGCGATTGAGGCAACGCAGAAAGGTCGACTTACCGCAACCGGACGGGCCGATCAGCGCCGTAACTGTGTTCGACGGGATGTCGAGATTGATGTTTTTCAGCGCTTGCTTGTCGCCGTAATAAACATCGACGCCTTGTGCCGTGACCTTATGCGGTGTGCTCAGACCATGTATATCGACACGGGCCATATCAGACACCTCGGTGTGAATGGCAAGTTCCATAAATCGTACTCCTTACCAGCGTCGTTCGAACCGGCGGCGCAGAATGACTGCGAGCAAGTTCATAACAATGAGAAAACCAACGAGGACGATGATCGCCGCAGCGGTGCGTTCAGAGAACGCGCGTTCGGGACTGTCCGCCCACAAATAAATCTGCACCGGCAAAGCCGTCGCCGGATCGACGAAGCTGGCCGGAATATCGACGATGAAGGCCACCATGCCAATCATCAAAAGCGGTGCACTTTCGCCCAACGCCTGGGCCATACCGATGATCGTGCCGGTCAGCATGCCGGGCATCGCCAGCGGCAAGACATGATGCAGGACCGTCTGCACTTGGCTAGCGCCCATGCCATACGCCGCTTCGCGGATCGATGGCGGCACCGCACGCAATGCGGCGCGCGCGGCGATGATGATGGTCGGCAGCGTCATCAACGCCAGCACCATGCCACCGACAACGGGGGCGGAACGCGGCAGCATGAAGAAGTTGAGAAACACCGCCAAGCCCAGCAAGCCGAACACAATCGACGGAACTGCGGCAAGGTTGTTGATGTTCACCTCGATCAAGTCGGTCCATTTGTTCTTGGGCGCGAATTCTTCGAGATACACAGCCGTCATGATGCCCAGCGGAAACGACAGCAAAAAGCAAATCGAAAGGCTCAGCAAGGAGCCCATGAATGCGCCGAGGATACCCGCTAGTTCCGGTTCACGTGAATCGCCTGCGGTGAAAAAGCGCGTGTTGAACTGCAATTCGATGACGTCGACCGCCAGCCATTGATCGACCCAAGCGATTTCTTGGTCGGTAACGCGGCGGTCGCCTTCAGGTGCATTGCGGTCAATGGCGCCCTTCATCAACATATCGATGTCATCTGATGACGGAAGCCAAACGGTGAGCGTTTGGCCAGCCAAAGCCGGATCTGCTCTATACATATTTTGAAGGTCGAAGCCCGCGCCGGAGCTCATCAATTTGTAGAGCTTCCTTTTATCGCGACGCGCGCTCACATCGGCAAACGTTTCACGCATGGCGGCTTTGACGATGCCCTGCCAGTCGTTGTCTTGAATGTGTTGCTCGTCGAACGTTACCGTCAAAGCGACATGGGTTTGTTGAAATGCGCCAATGCCGCGAATGCCGATGGCGGTCAACATCACCACAAGAAAAGACACGGCCACGGCGATAGCGACGATGCCATACAGGCGAAAACGTTTTTCCGCACGATAGCGCTTGGCGAGGCCAGCCTGAATGCGTTCGGATTTGCTGATGGAATCAGTCATACTGCTCACGGTACTTTTTGACGATGTGAAGGGCGAAAACGTTCAGAACCAAAGTGGTGACAAACAGCATCAAACCAAGCGCGAACGCGGCCAAGGTTTTGGCGGTATCGAATTCTTGATCACCGGTCAACAGCGTCACGATCTGCACCGTCACGGTGGTCACCGCCTGCAAAGGGTTGGCCGTCAGATTGGCCGCCAAACCGGCCGCCATCACCACGATCATAGTTTCACCGATGGCGCGCGATGCCGCCAGCAAAAGCCCACCCATAATGCCGGGTAAGGCCGCGGGAAGAACCACATTGCGGATCGTTTCGGATTTGGTCGCACCCAGAGCGAAAGAACCGTCACGCATGCTTTGCGGCACGGCGTTGATGACATCATCGGACAAACTGGAAATCAGCGGCGTGATCATCACGCCCATCACCAGACCTGCAGCCAGCGCACTTTCCGACGACACATCCAGGCCAACCGCCTCGCCCGTACCACGCAGCCAAGGCGCAACCACCAGTGCGGCGAAAAAACCGTAGACTACGGTCGGGATGCCCGCGAGAATTTCTAAGATCGGCTTGACCCAATTGCGCACGGTGACGTGGGCATATTCGGCTAAATAAATCGCCGCAAACAACCCCACCGGCGTCGCCACGATCAGGGCGATGGCGCTGATCAACAACGTACCGGCAAACAGCGGCACCGCACCGAACGATCCGGAGGCACCGATTTGATCCTCACGAATGGCGGTTTGCGGGCTCCAATTCACGCCGAACAAAAAGTCGGTCATGGGAATTTCGCCGAAAAAGCGCATCGCTTCGAACAACAGCGAAGCAACAATACCCACCGTGGTTAAAATCGCGACCGTGGAACTTGCGATCAAGATGCCCTTGATCACGGTTTCCACGGCCTTCTTCGCGCGCCGGGCGGGCGTGACGTACATCCGGCCTCCACCAGCCCTTGATGCGCGAATTTTATCTGTTGTGGACGTTGTCACGTCTAAAATCTCCAAACAAATTCCGGCGGCAGCTTAAAATACGAGTGCCGCCGCCGGTTGTTTTGTTTTGCCTTACATCGACAGGTTGGCAAGTGCCTTGGCGTCGTCCGCGAACTTAGCGCGT